>OGOQ01001646.1_pt1 | contig 16123 bp, 16 predicted proteins | sample 1552691 | NCBI WGS metagenome assembly OGOQ01 (sample SAMEA2580209, study PRJEB22360) | human gut metagenome | biome: human gut; feature: human-associated habitat; material: faeces | place: Denmark | collected 2008/2010
CCATCCTAAGAAACGGCCAACCTTACAGGCATGATCCGCTGTTAATGTAATTCCGGCTTCACCACGAAAGCCGTCTGTACCAAAATATTTTCCCATAATAAATTCTTCGATACTTTTCTTTTTTGTTTGTTATATCTCAACTATTATATATTGCTTGCTTTTTTCATAAGAAAATGTAGTCCGCACAGGAAATTGTATTTCCACAGTATGTGCTTTTCAACTTTCTTCGAGGTTCACCTAATATCAAATGTTCCTCTACCTGCAGCAATATGTACTACCTCGCCATCAATCATCTTTCCGGCATCGCTTACAAGCAATTTAGCTAGTGTGGCAACTTCATCTGGCATAATCAATCTGTTCATGCCGTTTTCCTCAGAAGTAATGCTGTCACCTTCTTTAATTCCAATAAGACCTGTTGCGGTAGATCCCGGTGCAATAGCATTGACATTGATACCATATGGAATGAGCATTTTTCCCAAGCCTTCTACCAAGCCCTTTAATCCCCATTTAGAAATACCATACGGGGACCATGCAGGCTCTGATCCTCTGGACGATGACACAATTAGAACGCTTCCTTTAATTTTATTCTCTTTCATGTACTTGCCGACAGATTGACACGCAAAAAATACCCCTTTGAGGTTAATGTTCATAACACGATCAAACTCTGCTGGAATCATAGACCAAAAATCAACATTTTCCGTATGTACACCTGCGGAACTTATAAAAATATCTAATCTGCCATGCTTACTCACAACTTCCTGTACTACATCTTCAAATGTATCCGGGCATGAATAGTTCATGACAATTGTATCCACCTTGTTTTCCAACCTAATCGCTTCAAGTTTCTTTTCATTTGTTCCAGCTATAACTACTGTACATCCAGACTCTTTCAATGACTTAGCAATTGACATTCCAATGCCGCCGGACCCTCCTGAAATAAGTGCCACTTTTCCTTCAAATTCTTTTTCACTGGAAACAGGATGTGAAATGGGAAGATACGCCTTTTGCTCAAATAACTTTTTTATTTTTGTTTTTATGCCCATAGTTTTCACTCCATTTTATCGTTTGCTAATGCCGCTTGATTATTTCGCAAATCTCTTTTTGCCCACCACACAGGAAACAATCCCTGCACAAGCATATGTGCTTTTGTTCTAGGTCCCAATTCCGAGTGAACAAGCACCCCAAAGAGCCTTGTTCTCAGATTATGTATACATTCATCATATAAGGCCTGATTTTCTTTAACAGAATCCGTAGCGATAATCAAAAACAGTACATACCCGTAATTTTTCCAGATATGCCAATCTACGGCGTATTCTGTACGTTTTGTTTTTACAATTCTATTTCGGCCAATGTATTTAATGTTTTCCAGTGCATTTGTTCCCATTATTACCTTATAATGAGTCAATCCACTGTTAGAATTATTTAATCGGTAATTGTATATCTTTCTATGGCCCATCGCGACACAATTCGCATATTGAGCAGCCATAGCAGAAAAATACAATCCTTCACCAGACCAAGGCCGTGAAAAATCTATATGATTTTTTCTAAGCAATTCCGTTTTATATATTTTATTCCAAGGACCAATTGGTACTTTAGGGTATATAATTGCACAAAAAGCATCTTCTGGTGTCAATTTCTCAATACAATCCTTTTCTACTTGAACTCGATCACGCGTTGTAAAGATTTGATCTGTCATTGCCATTTCAGCATTTGACTTGTGAATAAGATTCATAAGATATTCCACATAATCCAATTCAAGCCAATCATCTCCATCAATAATTAGCACATATTCACCAGTCGCCTCTGACAAACCTAAATTTCGTGCTTCACATGCACCGCCATTTTTCTTATGTATAACACGAATGCGAGAATCTTTCTTAGCATAGTCATCACAAATTAAACCACTATTATCTGGAGAGCCGTCATCCACAAGCAAAATTTCGAGATTTTTCCAAGACTGATTGATGAGCGAATTTAGTAACTTTGGCAAAAACTTTTCCGACTTATAAATTGCAACAATCGCAGAAACCTTTTCATTCATATTTTTAGAATATTCTCCGTTATTCGAAATCATTAGATTGTATCTCCCCTACACATATCTCCATTAATGGCATCCAAAAGGAATTTCTTGCTTTGATCAATTTCACTTTTCAATGCTTGTCCTTGCTTCTTGTAATTTATATCACTTTGTTCAAAAATCTTATTAGAGCCATACTCAATATATCGGTTCTTCAAGTCAGCTCTTTCAAGCAAATCTGTTACTCTCGCATTTTGCGATGTATCTCTATTCTCCTGAAATCTCTGGAATGTATAAAATTGTTTATTATAAAGAATAGAAAATACAGTTATATGGAACGAATCCGTCAGCACATATTTTGCATTATGTATTAAATCCAACAATTCCTCAAGTCCAGCATCAGCATAAATTTTCCCATTTTGCAAATATGATATTCCTTTGTAAGGGACAACGACATATTTCAGATTTTTACTTTTTGCAAATGCTTTCGAAGCACGAAAATGAGCCTTATTTCCATCAAGAAAAAAGGCAAAAACGTACTCACCTAAAGACGCATCTATGTTTCCAAGCAATGGAAAAATTTTTTCCCATTCGTCTGCACTCAATAGCAATGTAGGATCAACAACCGTATAGATTCTTTTCTCGCAACAAGATTTCAGTAAAGTTGCAGCATTCTTTTCTCGCACAGAAATTGCATCAAACTTAGAAATTCCACTTGCTATCTTGTCTTTTATGTCAGTAGGAATTGTGTTTACGCCCATGCTGGGAGCATACGATATTCTTTTCGTTTTTATTTTGTTATAATCTGCGAAGTAAAATCTATCATACCAGTTAGGATTCCATATCTGATCACTGCCACAAATCAAAAGATCAAACTGATTGCAAACATCAACAAGTTCATCTTCTGTATTTATTTTTTTCGTAAGCACACAGTTATTTCGGATAGCGTCTGATAATTTCTGATCGCGAGAATTTATTTTATTTTTATAAAATCTCATTGCCAGCTTACACATGTACTTTTCCGGCTGATGAGCAATTCTTTTGATGAGTGGTTTTTTTCTTTGTTTATGTTGAGGGCCGCTGACTTCATAATTAATAATTTTTACGTCATTTCCATTTTTTCTGAGATAATATTGCAGTGCAATCGCTTGAAGATTTGTTCCATAATTAGGGCCACTAAACCATGTAATAATTCCTATTTTCATGAGATTTCCTTATTTTCGCTCTTAGTTATTGTCTTTTTTCCTTTTAATACTAAAGATTGAATATCTTTTCTATATAGCAAAACAATCATTAAAAACAGTACCGCTTCTATCGAATACAGCAATCTCTGATTTTCTGCAACAAGTAAGACCACCGATTGTGCAATCAATACAATATAGCTTCCAACATCTCGCAATAATTCAATTTTCAACTTCACATATTTTCTTGAATGCCAATAGCGAAATGCCCAAACTTCAAAATAACTGACTGTTGTTGCGATTGCAGCTCCTAAGGCTCCCACAAAAGGTGTGAGCATCAGATTAAGCACTATATTCGTTACTGCACCCATTAAAGTAGATTGCGCAAAAATTTTTGAATCCTTTACAGCGGCAAAAAAGCCTCCTATATAACCAGAAAGTGCTCCAAAAACGATTGCAACCGTCAACCATGGAACATATTTCCACGCAACATAGAAATCCTTCGCATATAGGAACGTTGCCAGAATTTTGTCTACAAGAATAATTGCTGAACACAGTATAACCAGCATACAATTGTATGCCTTATATGTATTTGCAAAAAAGCCATTTTTATCTTCTGGGTCAAAATCTCGAACAGCCGATAAGGTCCATGCCTGATTAAAGATCGTTTGAAAAATATTTAAAATTGAAGGAATTTTTGAAGCAACGGAATATATTCCGTTTTCCGCCAAACCACAAAAGAAAACCACAACATAACGATCTGATGCATTATTCACCCACCATGCAATACTATTGGCTATTAACGGTGTGCTATATTTTCTCATTTCCTCCTTTTCATTAGTAAATGGTTCTTTCAGATTAATGTTTTCTATAACATGTCCTCGAACAATCAAATATGCGCTTTGTAACAAAGGTCCAAAAATATTGGCAAGAAAATATCCAACAAGGCCCCATTTAAATACTGCTAAAAACAATACATTAAAACATATTGTAGCAAACGAAGCAAGCACACTCGAAATCGATAAATCAGAAATTCGATCTATTCCCCGAATGTACATGACAAGCATTCCAGATATGGACTGGGACAAAAACATTAGAAAAAAGAATACAGCATACTCTTTTACCACGCTGCTAATGTCAAAAAACGCATTGATTCCTAACCCAGCCAGAACAATTGTATTTGATGCCAGAAAATATCGTGTACTTATCGTTACAATTGCTTTACGATTACATGTATTGTCTAGCGAGAACCTCAGGACAGCTTCTTGCACATTCAACGTAAGAATTGGCAGTAATACTCCTATTGTCGTATTAAACAAATCATACGTTCCATATTCTGTTGTTGTTAGTATGTTAGTATATAAGGGTACCAAAAAAAAACTAAGTAACTTAGTTGCAAAACTACTTAGGGTCAAAAGCCCTATGTTTTTTAATAAATATCTATATCTATTCACTAACTGTTCTCCCTGTCTTGCATCATAAATATAGTTTATATAACTCAAACTGTATAAATTGTCTATTTCTAAGTGCTATTTCTATTTTCTTCATTTTTTTATCTTTTGAAGAAAAACCACTAAAATAAATTCTCATTAATTCTGATGTCAGGACAAATATTGCTTCTCGTATTTTCTTTTCTTGATTCTTTATTCTGGTTGCATTCATTAATGACTGTCTTAATAAATATTCATATGCTCTTTGATCATATGGTACTTTAAATCTTGGTAGTTCATTCAAACATAATTCCGTAACGTAAAAAGTATCAACTGATTTTTTATGAAAGATTGCCTTTGCTGTAATTCCATTTGGATTCAGTCGATACCCATAAACAATATCCTTTATGGTTACCACTTTAATTGGCATTGCTGCAAGAATAAAAGTGATTGGTGTATCTTCAAACCAGTATCCTTCTGGAAATTGAAAATTTTTTAATACAGAGCTTTTGTATAGTTTACCCCATGGATATCCCGAAACATATCCATTTGTTCCAACTTCATAAACTTTTTCCTCAAGAATGTTTTCGCTCACATTTTTATCATCAAACAAATACCAACTTCCTTGTAAAATATCTGCATCGGTTATAAATGCTTTATCCAACATAATTGAAATTGTATTTTCCGGAAGAATATCATCTGAGTCTAAAAACATTATATACTTGGCTTCAATATTAGAAAGAGCAGAATTTCTAGCACCCGAGTACCCTCGATTGTCTTGATTTATAACTCTAATGCATAACTCGCGCCCCCCCCCACATTTTCTGAAGTTATGCCAGCAAGAATATGCCCTGTTCCATCTGTTGAACCATCATTTATAACTGTCACCAAGGTTCTATATTTTGAATGCTGGTTGCAAACAGAATCTAAGCAATCTTTTATATACTTTTCAGCATTATAGGCCGGAACAATAATTTGCAAATCATATACACTTTCTATTCTGTTTGTAGTATAGCAAGTTCCATTGGGTCTCGGGCTATAAGCATTTAAAAGAGAATACGCTTCTTCTATGGACATTTTTGATTTGATAGGCACCTTAGCCTTAGACAACAGTTTTTTAACACTTGTTTTTATCATAACTTCCCCTAAAATGACTTAAATCCTTGAACACGTAATTCATAGCCAATATTTTTTCTTAAAATTTCGATTACTTTTCTAATTCCCGAAAACTGTTTTGTATTTAAAAAAACATACCCTTTCCTAGACATACCCCAGTTTGCATTAAACCAATGAATTGTATATGTTTCTTCTGTTTCAACAGGATCTCTTCCATACGCCTTAGCAGGGTCGTATGGCGAAAGTTTATTTCTGTCCAAAATTACACAGTTATTGTTATACTCCGGCTTTTCTTCTAAAAGCGTACTGAAAATCATTGGATTCTGATAGAAGTCCACTTTCCATATTTTATCCGTATAAAAGTTCAGAAGTCCTCCAACAAACGGATTCATTTTTTCAGCCCCAATAATCCCGGTTCCGATATAATCGTTCATCTCATAGCCCAAAAACATCGGATTGTTCAGCAGATCATCAAATGATTTAATGACCTGTACATCAGTGTCCATATAAATTCCGCCTTCCCGATACAAAACCCATAGGCGAAGGTAATCCGACATAAAAGCCCATAATTTATACTCTCGGCACTTTGCAAAAAACAGATTATTCTGTGCAATTTTGTCGAGCGGAAGATTATCTTCATTCCACTCGATAATTTCATAGTCCTTAAGGTTTCTCTTCCAACTATTAATACATATCTGGGATGCTCGATCTTTTGCATTTTTCCCCAGCCATATGTAGTGAATCTTTTTGGGTATCAACTCATTTCACTCCTTCACAACCACGAATAATATATGGTATTGCAATAATTGTTCCCGCAAAAAAAGCAGTATAACTATCTCTCAATGTCGTGTTATAAAAGAACATCATTATCATAATCAAAATCATTACAATACTGATATTAAGCCAAGTAAGTTGTTCAGTATCTCTCACTATTTTTTTCTTACTAATTGCGCTATATAGCCCATTTAATAAGACTCCAATGTTTACAAATACCCCACATAATCCTGTTTCTAAGAAAACATTTGAACTTGAAAAATATGTGTATTGCAAACTTGAGAATCTCATATAAAATGTCGAATGTGTCGAACAATTTCCAAGTCCAAACCCAAACAACCACTTTAGTAGATTATTTTCATAAAAAGCTTTCCCTAATTGACTAAAAACTTTCATCCTGCTAATTCTGTAAACTCCAGTATTTCCCTCATTAAATCCAAGATATTCTAGAATGTTATTTAACGATAAAAGGAAGACACGGTCCGAATTAAACTTCATAAATAATGATAATGCCACAATACACCCGGCAATTCCTGCACAAATCAAAAAAAGATTTCTCTTCTTTATATGCAACGCAGAAGATTTGTTTAAAACCAACGACAAGATTCCTATAATAGAAAGTTCAAAAATCAACACATTAATTTCTGCTAGTATCGAAATGTACAATACTATTACAGTATTTATTATTAGCTTCCTTTTTGTACACCTCTTTTTCAAAAATCTTTCTACTGTAACAGCGAAAATAAATGCACATAGTATATTTTGAATTGCGTTGCACCCTTGGCTATTTCCAAATGTTCCTCCTATAACATCTTGTCTAAGCCCCATAAAAACATATTGAAATGTCATTACAGCAGCATTTATGTACAGCAACACTTCCATATATCTAGTCATTCTATTTATTTTTCTTAGATCAAATGAAAGTGCCGTTATAATCATCGCCCCAATCATCCGAAAATAAGGACGTGCACTATAAAACAAATTCGAAAAAGAACTTCCACCATTTACAATAATTGATAAAACTCCCGCTACGATAAATAAAAAGAGCCATTTCTCAACTATCATAGCTTCCTTATTGCATCTCCGTGTCAAATAACGCGAAAGTAGTATACCGATTAATGCGATTAAATCAAAAATTGGCATAATTGCATATGTAAATCCGAAATTATCAGTAAGGAATCTTGCTAAAAGAGGAATGAAAATTAGTATATATTCAATTTTGTAAATATTATCCTTTGATATTGTCATATTTCATCTAGGATTTTCTCCTGTTATCTCCTTGTCTAATTTTATATATTCATTGTATTTTTCAATTTCATCACTATTTGAATCGTGCTATAATTGCACGATTTTATAAGAGAATTAACAAGTTTTGATCTTTTCTTAATTTGACTATCATCATACTCATCAAAAATATTTTTTAATGTTTCATTTTCACAAATTCTCTTGACATTTTCCCTGACTACTTGTTTCCCATTTTGCTTTTCAAATTTATATTCCAGTTTTACAGAATACCGTGCTATCGCCAGCACCGTATTCTGCAAACGTTCCGTGCATTGCTTTTCTATTCCTAAGTTCTTTGCTTTTTTGCGGAGCATTTCATACAGCTTAATTTGGCTCTCAAATCTATCTGGTCTGTACTTCGTAGTCAACGATCCCTCGTTGTCGCAGTAATAATAATCTACCTGCTGCGAGACACAAACGCCTTTAGATAGCGGATAATACTCAAAATCAAACACTAAATCTTCACTGACATATTCTCGCTCGGACACAAACCGCAGATGATGTTCTTTAATAATTTCATTAGAAAGCAGAACCATACACACAGACATCTCAATGTAGTCTTCACCTTTCGGATTTGCACCGCACATCCGAGGTAATACTTCGGCTTTCACATCATTCTTATAAACTTTTCCGGCACACACATTTTTATGCGGGACTTCCTTATTCGCATAGACTTTTGTATGCCCGCCCATACAAGTATCTGTTTTTGTATTTTGGATCAGCGCATACATTTCCTCAATATGCGTTTTTCCAATATAGTCATCTCCATCAATAAATGTAACATATTTTCCTGTGGCAATATCAAGTCCTGAATTTCTGGCAAAGCCTAACCCGCCATTGTTCTTATGGACCACTTTTATTCGAGTGTCTTTATCTGCGTATCCATCACAGATGGAACCACTATTATCAACGGAGCCATCATCCACAAGAATGATTTCCAACGTTCTATACGTCTGGCACACAATCGAATCAATACACCGATTCAAGTATTTTTCAACGTTATATACGGGAACGATGATACTTATCAAATCCGCCACAGTTTTACCTCTCGCCTAATTGTTTTCACTTAATACTTTTTAAAAAGACATCCATACTTTCGTATTGTTTTTTATGTTCTCTCATTACCTGATTCGTTTTTTGTTCATTACCAACCAACCGATTCATAGCTTTCCATATTTCCGGCATCTTGTCAGGGTCATCTTCAAAAAGCCAGAAAAATTCATGCAAGACACGCTCGTCTGGTTCTTTCCCTATTCGCTCCCTGTACAAACGAACCAGCTCTTCTGCTTCTTTTACCTGCGCTGCTTTTCGCTTTTCATAGTAATCCTGCAAGTTCATAATAACTTTACAAGGATTTCCTGCTGCCACGCAATTATCGGGAATATCTCTATTGACCAATGAATTCGCTCCAATAATTACGTTATTTCCTATATGTACACCCTTTAAAATCGTAGAGTGCATTCCAATAAACACATTGTTACCAATCTCTACCCCCCCCCCGGAGCCTAATATCTCGCCGTAAACGCCTTTCAGTACGGACCAGTCATACCCATGCGTTAAAATAGTTACTCCGGCCGTTATTTGAACATCATTTCCCATCTTAATCATCCATGGACGGGTTTCATCAATAATGTTGGTTCGAGGATCAAAAATTACAGTCCTGTCACCAATTACCATTCCTATCTTTCGCAGATAATTTATATAAGTTTCCGAATCAGAACGTACACCGTACTTCAATTTTCTCAATAATTTTCTTAACTCCATTACATTTCCTCCGAATAAATCCGTTTGAATTCATCTGCCATATTAGAGGAACTCGCATTATCTTCATCAAGAAATGAGGCTCGATCTGCTCGGTCATACCCGAAATCAATTGCTTTAATTTTGTCTTCCCATACCTTTGCATCTAACGGCAATCTATCGAAATGCTTAGAACATTTTGTTTCTTCAGAAACTTTATCGGAAATGATTGTATACAAGCCATTCACTTGTGCTTCCAATGCGCACATCGGAAGTCCCTCAAAACGCGATGGCAGAATAAATACATCCATCGCACTTAAATAGTCCTGTACATTCGTTACTGCGCCTGCGAACCGAACATTCTTTATGCTTTTATCTTTATCTACAAGTTCTTTTAATAAACAACCGCTCGGACGATTTCCAACAAACAGAAAAATATATCTAGCATCATTTGAAAACTGCTTAACTATGTCAAAAATGAATTCCGGGTTTTTTGGGGGGGAAAAGTCACTCACACTTCCAATAACAATTTTACCCTCAATCCCAAGTGATTTTCTGATTTTTTCACGCTCTGCAGAATTGAAACTGAATTTAGGAATATCCACACCATTCCGAATAATCGTAACGCCTTCGGCTGTATCAAACATCCACTGTGCAGCTACATCAGAACAAGCACATTTATATTTCGCTGATTTCACAATTGGTTTTGCCAGAATATGCATCAGGTAATTGATTTTATGATGATGCCCGTTTATACCGCTGGAATGGGAATGTACAACAATTTTTTTGATATGCGCTTTTTTTGCAGCTAGGTAGTAAACACTTATTTTCCATGCAGTATCCGAATGGATATGGACTATATCATAGTTATTCTCACAAAGATATTTATAAAAGCTTTTATAAACTGTAACCTGTTTTAATAATCTGTTTTCGGTTTTAACTTCCCCAACGCATTTACTTCCCATCGAAAGCAAATGTTCATATACTGAATTTTTTACAAATCTATCCGGAAAAAAATAATCAAAGATATATTCATCTTGCAGTTCTTTTTGTGCTTCATAAGCAACAGAAAATGCACCTCCTTGATTATTTAAATTTGCCTGTAATACCCGTTTCCTTGTGTCCATAAATCCTCAACCAGTTATTTATACTTTAGCATAGCTTTATATAAGTTTTCATACGGGAGTTTCAACTTAAATAACCTTTTCATAAAACCAATTTTCCATCGGCTAAGCAAAAAGTCATTCTTCAGTTCTCTCACATGTGTCAGATAATATATCATTGATTTTGGCTTTGCTAAATACTGTGTTTCTCCCTCATCAAAAAATCTGAAGTCTGCGAACATTTCTATGTCTTTCTTTTTGGGTTCCAATCCTGTTTGTTTTAATCCCTCAAATAGAATATTCGCAGATAGTGCGATTTCCTTATTTCCAAATTTCTTTATAAAATCTAACGCGCCTCTTTGTATTTCTTTTACGCATTGGTACTCGTGTGTTGGTTTTCCATTTTCCAAATACTCATATGGTAATCTGTTTGCCTTTATAACTCCGTTGTCATTCCAATAATTTTTTACAGAGCCACCCTGTTCGAGGAACAGAGTTTCAAACAATCCGACAAATGCGCTTCTTTTATCTATTGCATGGTCATCATGCAAAAAGTCAAACAGATAACCATTCAAATCAAGATCAGGAACCACCTCAATGTTTCTTTTGTAATAGTCTGCTACACCGATATAGTATCCTTTTATCGAGTGGTCAATTTTTAACATATCAAGTGTTTCTGATAGGTACCTTTGCATTCCGCCAGACCAGCCAATGTCAACGATTGCAAATTTTCCTGAAAGGTTGTTTTGCTTTATATAGCCGACTAACAGCTCATATTCCGCCTTTGATACTTTTTCGATGTCTGCTCCAAGTCGAGCATACATAGCAGCTAGTTTCTGATCTTTTAAACTTTGTTTTCTATCAAATGATGTTTTCAGATCAAATCCATATTCTTCTATGAGTTCTACGTAATTGTTAATATCCAACCCTACCCCATCGAATATTGTGGAAAGGGGAACAAGTTTAGATGGAGAAATCATATTAAGAACATGTGCCAAGTCATAATTCATCCATAGTATGGGAACTCTCAAGCTTCTCCTTGAAACTTCAAGGTAATATGTTTCCACATCCTGAAACAGAAGGTCAAATGCCTTCTTCATAATCAATCCATCACGTGAAAAGAAATAGATTTTTTTAATTCCGGATTTCGTTACTGATTCATGCAGCCATTTGGAATATCCCCATAAGAACATTCCAAATTTTTCATAGCCGAACCTATAATATTGATTTTCACTGGTGGGCCTTGTATTGTTTAAAAAAGAATTTATAATATCTTCTTCTATTCCGTTTTCTTTTAGCGTAAAACCTTGTTTCACTATATGAGTAGGAATATGAATTGCCTCTATTCCACTTTTCCGTGCCATTATATAATCTGACTTAAAAGAATCCCCTATATGGACTATCTTCTGATTCGGGCCAACATCGTTTCGTACATATTCAAACAAATTCCCAGATCTTTTCGTTTTCCCTATTACAGATGATAAATATAGTTTCTTATATCCGATAATCTGTTCTTTTTTTAGAATCTCTTTGATGAAATTTTCCGGCAGATACATATCCGAAACTATAATAACGGTCTTTGACTCTATACACTTTCTGAAAATTGGATACACTTCATCGTTCGCACTCAATAGCTCTGATTCCGTCTCCAATTCCTCATCGCTATAATCAGTGCCAAACTCCGTATAAATGTCTTTCAACGTTACTTCGAGGCCGTTTTTCTTTTTACGGGCGGTCTTTTCAGCTTCAATCCGTTTTTCGCAAAATCCATCTATTTGGTACTTTTTCTCCATGTAAGAAAAAACGTCTGTCGGCTCTTTCACATTTCTTTTCAGCAGAGTGTCAAAAATATCAAATGATACAATGTCATAATTTTTAATTTCTTTTAAGATTTTGTCCGCATTAACAGAATGTTTTACATCTGCTTTTTCAATAATTCTTTGTATCATCTTATAATTCCATCCACGATTTTTTCAAATTGTGCGCAAAAAGATGCATTGTTGCTATTCATACCATGTCCCATACCAGCAACGATTTGGTCATAGTTCGTTATAGTTTCACCCAAATTTTCAATATCTTCCACTTCAATGATTGTTCCCATCCGTTTTGCCACGTTTCTTGCAAACTCAACCTGATGGTCGTTCACATGCTCATTAAACTGATGCTGACGCGGCACAACAATAGGAGTCTTCCCAATCTGCAACGGCATGATGAAACTGGCCGGGCCACCGTGGGTAATCACAATTCGGGCATCAGCCACATTTTTAACCATCTGCTGATATGAAATCAGTTTGCTCCACTGGCAGTATTTCGGCTTATATGTACTAAATCCAGTCTGGATAATCACATCATCTTTGATAACGCCATCGCGTTTCAGTTCATCTACTTTTTGAATCAGTCGATTAAATGGCTGTTCATGTGTTCCTACCGTCACAAAAATCATTACTTCGTACCCCTACTCTTACTCCTACTTAGAAAATGCTGCCGAGATTGACCGCTTTCGGATAGACCTTTTTCTGCTCTTCCCACTGCACAACAAACTTGTCTACAATGGGATAAACCATCTTTCCCGTCATTGTCGGCTTATCAATCCGATCAAAGACCTCAATATAAACCAGCTTTGCGCCCATCATCTTTCCAATGTAAAAGAACGGAACCGCAACTGCTGCACCGCAGGAAATGATTAAATCCGGCTTTTCCTTATGCAGCACGTCCCACGCGATTTTAGTATTCTTAATGAGCGCCTTGATGCTACGGTTTGTCGGAAAGTAGCACGGGTAGACTTTTTCTCCCTCCAAAAGACTTCTCGCATCTTCTTTGTCAAAGGTCACCCAAAAACGATTTTTGTCCTTCCAAAAAGGCTTTAACATATAAAGGTGGGTCAAATGACCGCCAGATGAACCCACCAAGCATACCTTTATATTTTCTTTATTTTTTATTCACATCCCTCATGCAGCATAGCGAGCGTTTGCTGCATTTCTTCCAGTTGAAACTGTCCCGGTGCACTTTTCTTTCCATGCGACGCAAATGTCACACAGGAACCAAAAGTTTCTCCGCTCACTCTGCTGACTGCCCCCAGTTTTCCCATGGACACGGTAATGATCGGTGTTTCCTGATTTTCACTGTGAAATTCAGAAGTAACGGCAAGCAGCCGCAATACATCTTCCGTTGTTTTTGGAGTCACAACAAGTTTGACAATATCCGCCCCTCCTTCACACATATGGTCAAGCAGCATCCGCATTACATCTATCTGCGGTGTTCCTTCCAGATCATGATGTGATGCCACAACTTTCTTCCCCTTTTTTTGAATTTCCCGGATCCGCTTTGCCGCATGTTCCTCCTCAAAAAATTCCAGATCAAGCAGATCCACGCATCCTGACTCTGCCGCAAGATCATGAAGGTCATTCAGTTCATCCGGTGCGAGTTCTCCCATGCCGCCCTGTTTTTTGGTTCGGAATGTATATAAGAAGATCTTCTCTTTCATGCACTCTGCCGCAGCCGCAAACACTTCGCGCACTGCGTTGTAATTCTTATAATCCACGAAAGTATCTATACGCCATTCCACTATATCTGCTTCACTTTTTGCAAGTGTCCGTAATTCGTCTATGATCTCTTCTTTATTGCTTTCCATAACCGGAACGCATAAAAGTGGTTTTCCTGTTCCAATTGTTTTACCCTTAATCTCCATATGTCTCTCCCGCTCCTTTTCTATCCATCCTAAACAAGTGTCTGCAAAATTCTCCCTGATTTATACTTCATAATCACTTCTATTTTAAAACACTGAACTCTAATATTCAATGCATGCAATATAAATAGTATTCATGGAGGCTATAAAAAATTGGAACATCTGTGAATTTGACAATTTATTCACAATCTATTAGAATGACTGTTAGTATAATCTACTAAAGGAGAGTATTACATGAGTTTCACATTTTTAAACGAATTACCTTCTCCTGCCCAGATCCAAGAAAGATATCCTCTGTCAGAGAAATTGCAGGAGTTAAAAAAACAGCGTGACGCAGAGATCAGCAATGTGATCAAAGGTCTTGACAACCGTTTTCTTGTCATCATCGGACCTTGTTCTGCAGACAACGAAGATTCTGTATGCGATTATGTCAGCCGTCTCACTTCCATTCAGGAAGATGTCAAAGACAAGCTGATCATCATCCCACGTGTGTATACAAATAAACCACGTACCACCGGTGAAGGCTACAAAGGAATCGCTTCCCAGCCTGACCCTGAAAAAGCACCAGATATGGTGGAAGGTCTGATCGCCATGCGCAAAATGCACATCCGTGCCATTGAAGAAAGCGGTCTCACCTGTGCAGACGAAATGCTTTACCCGGAAAACTGGGGATATGTAGAAGACCTGCTCTCCTACGTTGCGATCGGTGCACGTTCTGTTGAAGATCAGCAGCACCGTCTTACCGTCAGCGGTTTTGATGTTGCATCCGGTATGAAAAATCCAACCAGCGGTGACTTTTCCGTTATGTTAAACTCTGTTTATGCCGCCCAGCATCCACACCATTTTGTTTACCGTGGCTATGAAGTGGAGACAACTGGAAATCCATTAACCCACGTTGTACTCCGCGGCGCCGTAAGCAAACACGGAAACAGCACGCAGAACTATCATTATGAAGATCTGATCCGTCTCTGTGATATGTATGCCAAAATGGATCTTGTAAACCCGGCTGCCATTATTGATGCAAACCACTCCAATTCCGGCAAGAAATTCAAGGAGCAGATCCGCATTGTAAAGGAAGTCATGCACAACAGACAGGTTTCCTCCGATATCGAACACATGGTAAAAGGTGTTATGATCGAGAGCTATATCGAGGAAGGCAACCAGAAGGTGGGTGCCGGCTGCTACGGCAAGTCCATCACCGATCCCTGTCTGGGCTGGGAAGACAGTGAGCGTCTGATCTACGATATCGCTGAGTACGAATAAAAAGAACGATTTTGCAAATGGGGTGCTGAATAGTTAAAACAGTTTCAAAAAAACTGCAGGAATCCTTTTAATAACGCAGGATTCACAAAACATTCCAATAAACATCCGAAAACCAGTGCGATCCATATGAGCGCCAGTTTTCCCAATCTGCCGGGCAGGGATTTTTTTCCCTGCCCGGTTGTGTGATGGTAAAAATAAATACTCCGGTGCATATCTTCACACCATCTGAGTAACAGAATCATAGCCGGCAGGTAACACAGATAATGGGGAAAGATGCTCACGATCCCCAGAAGGATCCCCTTGATTCCATACCTAAACACTGCCGTACTCAGAAAAAAGCCCACAGAGAATCCGTATTTTACGGTGACTCCTCCGCAGAAAATCCATCCCAGATAAGTCGTTGCCATGATAATAAGCACCAGAAAATTCCGACATCTTTTGCACAGCACGTACCAGAACAGGATACTGCTGTCCACGGTCATATATTTCATGCGATATAACGTGTCCTCATCCAGCATTCCCGCACGGTT
>OGOQ01001648.1_pt1 | contig 16105 bp, 15 predicted proteins | sample 1552691 | NCBI WGS metagenome assembly OGOQ01 (sample SAMEA2580209, study PRJEB22360) | human gut metagenome | biome: human gut; feature: human-associated habitat; material: faeces | place: Denmark | collected 2008/2010
CACATCTTGCAGAAAGCCTTTTTCAAACACGCTCTGAGATTGCAGCGGCCCTGCCGGAAAACTCCGTAGGGTCGCATTTTTATAACAATTTTGACAAAATTCTATGTGACAAGAGGTTTTTATGGCTGAAATGAAAAATCAGAAATTGTTGAATAAAGCATTAAATCTGCTTCCGGATCTGGTTGAGACAAAAGTAGATGCAGTGCAGACAGTAGAACTTTATAAAAATGATAACAGTATTGTCATTGAGCAGGCAGTTGATTACAGAAAGAGAGTTTTGAAAAAGGGAAGCCGGGTATGCCTGGATTTTGGAAATCATCAGGTTGGGTATCTGACTTTAAATCTGAATTACAGGGGGAGTCATCCAGACGCGCCTGTGTGGCTGAAGCTTCACTTTGCAGAAAATGCGACGGAGCTTTTTGAAGATGGAAAAAGCTATCAGGGCTGGATCTGTTCTTCTTGGATCGAAGAGGAACAGCTCCATGTGGATGTGGTTCCTTCCCAGCTGCGCCTGCCAAGGAGATATGCGTTCAGGTATGTGATGATCGAGGTTCTGGATATTAGTTCCAAGTTTGATCTTGTTGTGGAAGATGCTTTTTGTACCGCTGTTTCTTCTGCGAAAGACCAGGAGCTTTCCGCATTTAAGGCGCAGAATCATAAGCTGGCAAAAATGGATCAGATCGCATGCAGAACCCTTCACAATTGTATGCAGCAGGTGTTTGAGGACGGTCCGAAGAGAGACCGCAGACTGTGGATGGGAGATCTTCGTATCCAGGCACTGACCAATTATGAAACTTATAACAATAATGATATGGTGAAAGCCTGCCTGTATCTGTTTGCAGCACTTCCTATGGAAAAAGGAAGGATGGGGGCGTGCTTGTTTCTTTCCCCGGAACCGGAAGTGGATGATACCCAGATGTTTGATTATTCCCTGTTTTTCATAAACACACTTTGGGACTATTACGAAGCTACAAAGGATAAGGAAACTTTGCAGGAGTTATGGCCTGTAGCATTAAGACAGATCGAACTGGCAGAAGAGCAGCTGGATGAGAAAATGTTGGTAGGAGATTCAGATGTGCTGGGCTGGTGCTTTGTGGATTGGAATCTGAATCTGAATAAACAGGCGTCTGCCCAGGGGATTTTTCTTTATGCGCTTAGTGCAGCTATCCGGATTGCCCAGGTGCTAGGAGATGTTATGACGGAGGAAAAACTGGCGGAGCTTTACTGTGAGTGCAGAAATGCGGCGAATTTATATCTCTGGGATGGAGAAAAACAATGCTACATCAGTGGAAAAGAAAGACAGGTTTCAGTTGCTTCCCAGGTGTGGATGATTTTGGGAGAGGCGATTGAAGACCAGGCAGCAGTAAATCTTCTGCGCAGGGTGGAGACCATTTCGGAAGCTGAAAAAATGGTGACGCCATACATGTATCACAATTATATTGCGGCGCTGCTTCTTGTGGGGGAGAAAAAAATGGCTCTGCAGAAAATGGAAGCATACTGGGGCGGCATGACCGATCTGGGAGCGGATACATTCTGGGAATTATATAATCCGGAAAACCCTTCAGAATCACCATATGGCGGCACCATCGTGAACAGCTACTGCCATGCCTGGAGCTGTGGCCCGGCGTATTTTCTTAGAAAGTATTTTACAGCAGACGGCTCATTGAAAGGGGAAAAATAATGACAGAGATCGATATGAAAGGAAATCCTTTTTTTCTGGATGAAGAAGGAGAAAATTGGGTTCTGGATACCTGGAAAAATATGAGTCTGGAGCAGAAATGCGGACAGGTATTTTGCCCCATGGGGTTCAACGGAGAGGAAGAAACGCTGAAGCATTTTACCCAGGATATTCAGGTGGGTGGTCTGATGTATCGTGCAGACAGCGCGGAAAATATTCAGGATATTTATAGAAAGCTGCAGGCGTTTTCCAATATTCCGCTGCTACTTGCGGCTAATACGGAAGCAGGCGGAGACGGACTTGCCTATGAGGGAACTTCCTTCGGAAAACCTATGGCAGTGGCGGCTACAGATGATCCGGAAAATGGATACCGAATGGGATATACCGCCTGCAAAGAGGGTGCAGCTTTGGGGCTGAACTGGTCTTTTGCGCCTATTGTGGATATTAATTATGATTTTCACAATCCCATTACCAATGTAAGAACTTTTGGAAGTGATCCAAAGAAGGTGCTGGATTTTGCCCTGGAATATATGAAGGGAGCAGATGAATGCGGTGTGGCTGTTGCTATCAAACATTTTCCAGGAGATGGGGTGGATGAAAGAGATCAGCATATTCTTACAAGTGTTAATTCTTTTTCTACAGAAAAATGGGATGAAACCTATGGATATGTTTATGGGAATCTGATAAAGAAAGGTGCGAAGACCGTGATGGTAGGGCATATTGCCCAGCCTGCTTATGTGAAGGCGCTCAATCCCCAGGCAACCAGGGAAGAGATGCTGCGTCCGGCTTCTTTATCCAAGGAGCTTCTTACTGGGCTTCTCAGAGGAAAGCTGGGATTTAACGGGCTGATCAGCACAGACGCAACACCTATGGTTGGGTTTACCGCAGCTATGAAGCGCAGCGAGGCGATTGTTCAGGCAATCAATGCAGGCTGTGACATGATTTTGTTCAACAAAAGTCTGGAAGAGGATTTTGGATATCTTCTGGCTGGTGCGAAAACTAGAAATTTGAGCATGGATAGACTGGATGAGGCAGTTCTCAGAATTCTGGCCACAAAAGCGTCACTGGGGCTTCATAAGAAGAAAGCGGAGGGCACTCTGGTTCCAGAAAAAGAGGCGTTGGAAATTGTGGGCTGTGAGAAGCACAAAAGCTGGGCGAAAAAGGTGGCAGACCAGGCAATAACTCTGGTAAGGGATGAGCAGGAACTGCTTCCAATTTCCCCTAAGAAATACAAGCGGGTTTATCTGAATGTAATCCAGAAAGATCTGGATCCAGAGAATGCTTTTGTGCAGTCATGGAAAGAGAAGTTTGAGCAGGAAGGCTTCCAGGTGACGGTCCGTGACCGCCGGGTATCTATCTCTATGGAAGATTTCGTGAATCCGGCAGGTATGACACCGGAAAAAGGAAAACTGATGCACGAAATGTACCGAAGTGTGGAGGAGATGAAGCAGGACTACGACTTGTATGTTTATATCTGTAACATGGAAAATGCTTCCAATAATACCACTCTTCGCTTGAATTGGAATGTGTGCTTCGGGCTTGGAGATGATGCACCCTGGTTTGCTCCGGAGATTCCGGCGCTGATGATTTCTACAGCTTATCCATTCCATCTGTTTGATGCACCGATGGTGAAAACTTACATTAATACATACAGTGGGAACCCGGAATTTATTCAGGCAGCAATGGATAAGATTATGGGACGCTCGGAATTTACAGGGGTAAGTCCGGCGGATCCTTTGTGTGGGAAAAATTATATTTAAGATGATTGCTGGCAGGTTTATTTGCAGTTGTTAACGGAATGGAGAAATATATGAAAGCTTTTATATTTGATTTAGATGGTGTTATTGTTTTCACTGACAAATTTCACTATCAGGCGTGGAAAAAGATGGCGGATGAAATGGGAATTTATTTTGATGAGACCATAAATAACCGTCTTCGCGGTGTGAGCAGATCGGAGAGCCTGGAAATTATTCTGGAGAGATATGAAGGACCGGCTCTTTCCAAGGAGAAAAAAGCAGAACTGATGGAGAGTAAGAACAATACTTACAGAGAGCTTCTGGCATCCATGACACCGGCTGATGTGACGGAAGATGTAAGAAGAACTCTTGCGGAATTACATAACAGGGGGTATAAGCTGGCACTTGGCTCTTCCAGTAAGAACGCAAAATTTATCCTGGAAAAGGTTCAACTGTTGGATGCATTTGATGCGATCTCCGATGGAACGAATATTACCAAGTCCAAACCGGATCCGGAAGTATTTTTGAGAGCAGCAGAGTTCCTTGGAGAAAAGCCTGAGGATTGTTATGTGGTGGAAGATGCTTATGCTGGAATTGACGCAGCGAAGAGCGCGGGAATGCAGGCTGTGGGAATTGGGATTGCAGCTGGATATGCGGCTGCTGATGTGAAGATTCAGAGTTTTGGAGAGCTCCTGACACTGGGAGCCTGAAAATGAATGAGAAAACCTCCAATTTTGGAAATGCTGATGTTTCCATAATTGGAGGTTTTTTGCTAAACCGCGTTTCCCAGTTTTTGAAAAAAAGCTGGTTTTTCCCACTTTTCGTCTATGATATTTGCAGAACAGGTGAAAAAACAATTATTGTCTTTGATTGGTGAAATGGCTACCGTTCCATGGCTGTTTTCCAAAAATACTTCTTTTGGAAACTTGGGCATTTTTGTTTCATGAATTCAATGCTTCTTTTACTCTTGAGAAAAAATACAATGGCTATCAATTATTAGTTTGTGATGGCTCAGATTTAAACATCGCTTGCAATCCCGAAGACAAAGATACCTAATTTGACAAACTCCAAGGAAAAAAGTAAAATACTAATAACTATGCAGAAACATGCATACTACAGATTTTTTCAAAAAGAAATTATAATAAAAATACGAAGAAGCGAGGATGGACCGAAATGAATACATGGGAAGCAAACATTCGTAAAGTAGTACCTTATACACCCGGCGAGCAGCCCAATCAGCCGGACATGATCAAGCTGAACACAAACGAGAACCCATATCCCCCTGCACCAGGCGTGGAGAAAGCATTACACGGGATTCAGCCAGATACCCTCCGCCTTTATCCGGATCCTACAGCTGGCGATCTGGTACATGCAATTGCCCGGAACTATGGACTGAAAGACGAGCAGGTTTTTGTAGGTGTTGGCTCAGATGATGTACTTGCCATGAGCTTCCTCACCTTCTTTAACTCAGATAAACCGATCCTTTTTCCAGATATCACCTATTCTTTCTATGACGTATGGGCGGATCTTTTCAGAATCCCATATGAATGTAAAGCTCTCGATGAGAACTTCTGTATCCGCAAAGAAGATTACTTCGGAGAAAACGGTGGAATTATTTTTCCGAACCCCAATGCACCTACAGGAGTGGAGCTGCCCCTCAGTGACATCGAGGAGATTCTCTTACACAACCGGGACGTCATTGTGATCGTAGATGAAGCATATGTAGATTTCGGAGCGAAATCAGCACTGGAGCTTATAGAGAAATATGACAATCTCCTGGTAGTTCAGACCTTCTCCAAATCCCGTTCCATGGCTGGAATGCGTATCGGCTTTGCGTGCGGCCATCCACAGCTGATCAGTTTTCTGAACGATGTAAAATATTCCTTCAATTCCTACACTATGGATCGTACCACTCTTGTAACCGGTGTGGCAGCTATCCAGGATAAGGCATATTTTACAGAAACCTGTGAGAAGATTATTGCTACCAGAGAATGGGCGAAGAAAGAACTGGCTGCTCTTGGTTTCACATTCCCGGATTCTAAGACCAACTTTATCTTTGCTTCTCACAAAAGCTGTCCGGCCAAAGAAATTTTTGAGGCCCTTCGTCAGGAGCATATTTATGTAAGATACTTCCCGAAGCCGAGGATTGACAATCATTTGCGGATCACTGTAGGGACTCAGGAAGAAATGGAGAAATTAATACATTTTCTGGAAAAATATCTAAAAAATCATAAATAAGTGAAAAATATCTGTTTGAACGAAAATTCTGTTCTGGTGATTTTTTAATACGCTCTGGAGCCTGTGTGAAAAATACTCCGGAACAGGAAGCTCAGAACGACAGGAGTAAATATGAAATATAAGAAATTATTGAAAAAAGCAGCTGTAAGTCTGTTACTTGCCCAGTCCCTGATTTTTACAGGCTTGCCCATTCAGGCAGCAGATATTGCCGGGCAGGGTATGGTCTGGACAGAAAGTGCGGAAATGGAAAATGCAGGAGACACTGTATCCGCTGTGTCGTCTGATAAGATGGCTGCGGAAGAGTCTTATGTGCAGGATGATTTTTCAGCAGGTGATGATCTGTCAAGGAGCGAAAGCACTTTAGATGATGCCGGTCAGGCTGGCAATGGAAGTACGGAAAACGATGCCGGTTGGCCAGGCAATGCCAGCTTCACAGGCATGACAGATGGAAATCCCTCCCAATCGGAAGACCTGTCAGACGGTTTCTCAGATGGTGGTACTGATGAACTTCAGGAACAATCTTCCGGTTTTGGCAGCATGGATCCGGATTCTGCCGAAGAAGAGAAAAGTGAAGATAATCTGACTGATGAGGAGATTGAGGCTCAGCTGGAGCCGATCCGTGAGCTGGAGCCCTTAAGCTATGTAGATCCGCCAGCTGGCAATGGAAACGGTGATACAGGAAGCGTAGGTGCTGCCAGAGCTGCGTCTTATCCTGCGAAATACGATCCCCGAAGCAGTCTTTCCATCCCGGTGAGGAATCAAAAGCCTTCCAATATGTGCTGGGCATACACATTGGCTGCCAACCTGGAAATCTCATTTTTGCAGGCAGGTGCAGGTTTGTTTGATTTGTCAGAAGAACATCTGGCATATTTCTTTGCCCACCGAATGAACGATCCTCTTGGAAATACAGCCAACGACAAAAACAATATCCTCCATTCCTACAGAGATGGAGGAAATCAGACTCTGGCTGCCATTTTCCTGAGTACGTGGAGCGGTATGGCTTTGGAATCCCAGGTTCCTTATGAGACAAATGCAGATCATACCCTGGACTCTGACAAGGTGCCGTCCTCCCAAATGGCATATCAGACCACAGCATATCTGGAAAATGCAGCGTTTTCCTCTTATTCTGTAAATAACATTAAAAGTCTGATATCAGAATATGGATCTGTTTCCATGTCCTTTGGAATGTATGATACCTATTATAATCCGTATACGTATGCATACAGCTACCCGGGAAGTGCAGGCGTGAATCATGCAATAACCCTGATTGGATGGGATGACAATTATTCCAGGGAAAATTTCAATTCTGCCAGCAATGTTACTTCAAACGGGGCATGGATCGCCAGAAACAGCTGGGGAGATGACTGGGGAGAAGCCGGTTATTTTTATATTTCCTATGAGAATAAATGTAATTACAATATTGTAGCAGCAGAGGCCACCACCAGTCCGAAGTACCGGAACAACTATTTCTATGATGGTTCCAGTGCACTGAGCAAACTGAAGCTATATCCTTCTGGCAGCAGTGGGATTTCCTCCATTGCCAATGTTTTTCAGGCGAAAGCCGGAAATGGGAACGGAGAAGCCCTTGGAGAAGTGGTCCTGGCTACTTACACTGACGGAGGAAGCTACAGCATTCAGATCTATACAAATCTGAAGGATAAGAGCAATCCGGTAAGCGGAACTCCGGCCTATGCCAATCCGGTTACTTTTTATCAGAAACATGCCGGTATTTCCACAGTAGAAGTGCCAGAGGTAAATCTGATGAATGGAACCCTTTATTCGGTAGTGCTCACCAATATCGGTTCCGACACAGTGGAATACTTGTGCGAGACTAACAGTGCTTATGACTGGGTGGAGTTTCAGGCTGGTCTGGAGGCGGATCAGAGCTTCTGTTACCATGAGAAAAATGGATGGAGTGATTTTTCCAAAACAAGTCCAAGTGCCTGTGCAAGAATTAAAGCTCACACAAGAACCTTGAGCAGTGCAGTGAATGTAACCAGACCTGCTTCCTTTCAGGCTGCGGCCCACACCTATAACCAGATCAGTCTGACCTGGAGTAAAGCAGCCGGAGTTTCCGGATATCAGATCTATAGAAGAACCTCCGGCGGAGAGTATCAGAAGGTAGAGACAGCCTCCTGGTCAGATACTTCCTGGACAGATACGAAAGTTCAGCCGGGAATTACATATACATACAAGATCCGTGCGTACAGTATGGTGAACGGTACTGCGAAATATTCCGATTATACCGCGGAAGCTGCGGCTAAGACAATGCTTGCCACTCCGTCTGTGTCGGTGAAGGTTTCTTCAGGACTTTACAATACAGTAAACTGGAATAAGATTTCCGGTGCAGCAGGCTATGTGGTTTACAGGAAAACATCCTCTGGAAAATGGACGAAGCTTGCAAACATAAAGAAAGCAGCTACTACATCCTACAAAGATAAAAAGATAAAATCAGCTACCGTTTATGAGTATACAGTAAGAGCTTATTGTACTGTGGATAAGAAAACAGTGGCAAGCAGTTACAAGTCCAGTGGAAAGTATAAATCAGCACCCTCCAGGCAGACGGTCTCGTCGGTTTCCAATACGAAGAAAGGTCTGAAATTAAAGTGGAAGGCACAGAAGAAGTGTGATGGCTATTACATTTACAAGAAGACCGGAAGCGGAAAATATAAGCTGGCCGCTACTATTAAGAAGGGGAAAACTTCCACCTGGACAGATACGAAGGTGAAAAAAGGAAAGAAGTACCGTTATTATGTGCGTGCTTATGTAAAAGAGCCAAATGGTGTTGTAAAGGGAAAGTATAAAGCATCGGCGGCAGTTACAAGAAAGTAGGAAATCAATTACAGAAAAGAAATAGAATTTACAGTAAAGCATTGCGGAATAGAAGATAGTCTGCACATAGTAAAAACTATAAAGTTTTTTGCAGCAGGACAACCTTCGGATATTAAAAAACGGAAGCCCATTACATGAGCTTCCGTTTTAACATTTCTGGATTAGATGAATATTTAAGTGCAGTTTCTTTTGTGATCTGGCGGTTTCGATAAAGCTCCAGCAGGCTGTTATCCATGGATTTCATGTCTGCCTGGGAGGAAGAGGCAATCACACCATCAATCTGATAAATCTTGTTGTCGCGGATCATATTTCGGATGGCAGGGGTAAGCCTCATAATCTCAAAAACCGGAATATTGTGTCCATTCACATCCGGCACCAGCTGTTGGGAAATGACAGTCTGCAGAACCATGGAAAGCTGAATAGCAATCTGATGCTGCTGGCTGGGCTCGAAAACATCCATAATACGGCTGATGGTATTGGCAGCTCCGGTAGTATGAAGGCTGGAAAGAATCAGATGTCCGGTTTCAGCAGCAGTCATGGCAGTCTGGATAGTCTCGTGGTCACGCATTTCTCCAAGAAGGATCACATCCGGGCTCTGACGCAGGGTGGCACGCAGGGAAACCAGATAATTGGCAGTATCCGTACAGATCTCGCGCTGGCTGACAATGCATTTGTCATGTCTGTGCAGGTATTCCAAAGGGTCTTCCAACGTGATGATATGGCCTTCACGGCTGTGATTGATCTTGTCGATGATACAAGCCATGGTGGTAGATTTTCCGCTTCCGGCAGGACCTGTGATCAGAACCATTCCCTTGGTAAGATCAGCGGCTTCCATAACGGCTGGAGGAATGTGCAGATCCTGCGGATCAGGCAGATTAAATGCAATAATACGGATGACAGCGGCAAGAGAACCACGCTGCCGGTATGTATTTACACGAAATCTTGAGAGACCCGGGATAGCCATGGAAAAGTCATCGTCACCGGTTTCCAGCATAGGTTCTATATTCCGGTCGTGAGCAAGCTTGTAAATGATCCGGATAAATTCATCTGTCTCCGGAGGCATGAGCCGTTCTTCAAAACCATCCAGCGTACAGAGCTTTCCGTCAATTTTTACGGAAAGGGGACGACCGGCAATAATAAATATATCAGAGGCTTTTTTCTGAGTGGCAAGCTCCAGAAAAGCCTTTACTTTTTCTTCCATAAAATTATTCTCCTTTGTAGACGGACTGGCTGTTGTCCGGATTCCAGTCTGCAGTTACAACCGTATTCCAGGAGAGGATCCCGGCGATATTGCTGCTGGTCATGTTCAATCCTGCATTAATGGTATCAGAGACAGCGTTATCAGAGGAAGCGTTATCAGAGGCAACGTTATCAGAGGCAGCGTTATCAGAGACAACGTTATCAGAAGCAGCGTTATCAGAAGCAGTGGAATCAGCTGTACAGTCAGTCCAGAATACAGCAATTTTCACAGCCAGACTCTGGGTGTCGGAAAATGCTTTCGCATATTCAGCAGTATGTTCCTCTGAATTCCATTCTACATTCTCCTGTGAGTTCAGATAATCGGAGACGAGCTGGTAATATGCAGTCTCTGTTTTTGCTTGCTCCTGAAATCCTTCCAATGTCTGAACCAGCTCTGAATAAAAATCAGCTGCCTCACTGCAGGCATTATAATAAGCTGATGTCTGCTCCAGGGAAAGGCTGCTGGCGCGCAGATCCTGTCTGGAAGTACCATAGCCCAGCAAGGACAGGATCACCAGCATAAGAACTCCAAAGATTAGAAAAAGGGAAGGAATTCCAGTTGCGGAAAAAAGATGATTCTTTTCTTTCATGAATTTGCTCCCTCCTTTGTGGAAAAAACTGGAAAGCGAATTGTCTGGGTATAAAGACTGGTTTCCTCATTTGCATTCTGGAGTTTTTCAAAAGTGACCTGAACTTCTTTGACCTTGTCAGAAGCAGAGCAGACAAGCCTCATTTTATAAACCGCGCTTTCTTCGGAAGTATTCTGCCAGTGCTTGTCAAAATAATAGCAAATACTGTCATGATCTGCAACTCCATCTGGCATCAGTGCCAGAAAATTTTGGACAGTGCCGTCAGTTCCTTCCAGAATTTCACCGGTACTGGTGATAAGCTCCTGGATATGAGAGTCCTCCCTGGCATGTACCCTTGCCATGTAGGAGGCTGCGAACAATCTTACGCAGACACCGCAGGTCAGTCCCAGAAAAAGAAGGACAAATATCATTTCCATAAGAAAAAGCCCGGATTTGGAATGGGTAGTGATTTTTTTCATAAAAACTTCCTTTCAGCACATCATTCAGAAGTGACCAGCCCCAAATTCAGGAGTCTGCGAATCAGGCAGGAACTCCTGGATGAAGCAGAAAACTGGAACAATGTCCATCTGTGTCCGTTAATGTGATTCTGTAAAAAGTGTTTTCTAAAGCGTCAATCTGGAAATCCTGAAGCTGTGCAAGGTTGGTTCCCATGGAAAGATCGGCTTGGGAATCAGATGCTGTAAAAAGCTCTTTTAAGTGACTGCCATCAAAATAAATGTAAGTGCAGTAATCTTTCCCCTCAATAGTTTCCTGAAAGCAAAGAACCTGTGTTCCCTGAAGCTCTGTAAGGGAGGTCATTCCGGGAATATCGTGCTGACGAAACTTGGTAGTGATGTAAGAGGACGCTGTATAAAGGTTGTTATTAGTGTCCAGGCTTTTTACAGAGGCCTGATAGTTCCCGGCACCAAAAAGCATCAGAAATAGAAGAAACAGCACATACATTGCAAAAAGCAGCAGGGCTGCCAGTGAATCAATGCTGTGGTTCTTCCGGGTAAATCTGGAATTCATCTGGCACCTCCTTTTCTGGCATTTACCGGAAGTACGCTGATCGATGGCAGAAGATTGGATCCGTTTGGAACATATTCTACCACAAATTTCTCAGAATCATAGGTAATATGGTAATCCGAAAGCAATTCATCCAGGCTCTGAGGGTATTGGCCTGTGAGGGCGTAGGTGCGGATGGCACCTCCTTCAAGTGCCAGCGTTAAAGTAACCTGTTCTTTTTCAAGGGAATCAGTCTGTGTACGTGCAATTCCAAGATAGAAGATCAGGCAGAGGACTGCAGCGAACAGGATTGGAACAATAAAGCGGAAAATCCGCCTGATACGAATGAGTCTGGTTTCAAATATATCCATTTTCACTCTCCCTTACAGCTGTTATGCGATCATTTCAGATAACAGTCCCAGCAGCGGCATCATAACAGAAAGAAGGACCAGTCCTACAAGAATTGAAAGGACGATCACAATAGTAGGCTCCAAAATTGACACAATATGGGAAACAGAGTCTGTGGATTTCTCTTCATACTGCTCAGCCAGTTTTTCCATTACTTCGTCAGATGCACCAGCTTGAAAACCAAGGGAGATCAGACGAAGCTCCATAGCCTTAAAAAGCCCGGATTCCGTGATGGCTTCTGTAAATCCATATCCTTCCGCGAGCTGCTTCTGAATGGAAGCAAGCTTTTCCCTGATCTCAGTCTGGGTAACCACAGCCCCTGCCAGCTCCACACAAAGCTCAGGGGAAAGTCCGCTTCGGATTCCCAGGGAAATACATTGGCAAAGACGACTGTAATCCAGATTTACCGGTATCTCTTTCGTGCCTGGAAAACGGCAGACGATTTTGCGGATCAGTTCCTGCCCCTTTGGGTGAAGAACCAGGAAAAGGATAAAGCCGATCATCGCGGCCAGAAGAACAAGGAAGGCAGTAGAATAGTGGCTAAGTGTTTCGCCGATTCCAAGAAGGGCACCGGAGATTCCGCTCATTTCCAGTCCAAGCTGGCGGAAAACCTGGCGGAAAACCGGGAGAACCTTTACAAGAAGAATTACAATAACCGCAGTCATCATGCCCAGCATAACAAGGGGATAGGCGACTGCACTCTGAATCTGGTCTGTGATCTGAATCTCCTTCGCATAGAAAGCAGACAGACCCTTCATAACCTCATCCAGACAGCCAGTCTCTTCGCCGGTGCGTACATAAGCAGCAGCAGAAGCAGGAAAAGCACCGGATTGCTCCATGGCGTGCGCCAGAGAGCCGGATTCCTCCATGTCTTTATAAAGAAAGGTCAAAATTTCTTTGCCCCGTTCTGTCTGGCTGTCGTCATTTAAGATGGCAAGTCCCTCAATGGCGGACATTCCGGAACGTAATATGATGGAAAACTGTTCACAGAATTGGAACAGCTCCCGATTGTTTAATTTGGTAATCATATAAAGTCCTCTCTGAAAAAACATCAGGCAGATCCTGAAAAAATCCATGAACCTGCGAGGCGTTTTTCGTTGTGCTATCGGGTAAACTGCAGCGTATAATTTGCGCTGTCACCGATATAGGAATTGATAAGCTCTTCATCTTCACTGTTGGCGGTAAAGGTTGGATCCATGCGGTTCCATTTCTCCCCGTCATAGGTAATTGCCTGTTCCACCCACCCTTTTCCACGTATGTAGACATCGATCCAGGCATGCTTGATGTCACCTGCATATCCGATCTGAAGCTTACAGGGAATATCCCTGCTTCGCAGCATTGCCGTCATCAGGGCAGCATAATCAAAACAGATTCCCTTTCCGGTAGAGAGGGTTTCGTCTATATCAGGAAGATAGCCTGTCTTAACGGTAGCTGCTTTGTCCTCGTCGTAGGTGACGTGCTGGGTTACATATTGGAAAACGGTGTCAATGCTTTCCTGTTCCGTGGCATCCTCTGCCAGAAGAGAAAGAGCCAGCTTGCAGGCTTCTGAGTCCGGGGTAAAATTTACATACTGGTTCGGATACAAAAACGGGAGAAATTCATTCTCCAGGGAAACCTCAAGAGCCTGGGCAAAAAGTGCGGCATACTGACTGCCGTTTACCTGCTCATAACAGGATACCTGGTAGGTGCCGCTTCCACTGGTAAACGGAATGACAGCACTTTCGCCGGAGCTTACAAAATAAGAATAAACAACGCCGTCATCCGCGGAAAGCTGGATGTTTTTGGTGGTACCATTGCTGTCACTGACAGCAGTCAGATATCCCTGACTGATATTTGAAATATCCAGTATCAGAGGTGAATATCCTATGGTGTCTGTTCCCGGAGCTTCCGGAACCAGAACCTTCAGCGGGGAAAAAACAGGCGGTTCTTCGCCGGAACCGGAGCTGCTGTTCTGACCGCAGCCTGCAGCTGGGAAAACTATTAGCAGGCAAAATAGAAATAAGCAAAGCAGAAGGGCCGAAATGCGTTTAGACATAGCGCCGCTCCTTTTTATAAGCTGATCATTCATTTTAAACACGTTCCAGTGATTTTTGAAATTCAGGAAGATCGTACCATGCTGGTGGTTCCTTCATACGAACTACGAAATGGCACAGATCAGGACGGATCCTGGCTTCCAGGTATTCCATAGGACCAAGTGAACAGTGTGCCGTTCTGGTGTTGAAAAAAATAGAAGATCCCGGTTTAATGTTGAGAATCTGTGCATCAAGGAAATCTGCTGAGCTGATGTTGATGTGTTCTTCACCGGTTTCAAATTTAATTCCGTAGTGCTTCTGAATAAAGTAATAGAGATCTACAAGCTGTTCGCGGTAGGTATCTAAATCCGGGAAAAAATCGATACGGATATAATTTGTCTGGATTATCACAGGCTGTTCATTGGAGGAAACCACTCTTTGAAGGCGGAAGACTTCTGTTCCTTCATTAAGGTCCAACGCACTGGCGACCTGGCTGTTTGCAGGAATACGGTCAATCCAGGTTCCGCTGATGGTCAGGGCGGCATTATCCGGAAACAGAGTGTTTATGTCTATTACGTTATGAAATTTTGAGAAGCTGGTAAGCTCCCGTTCTTTGGGATTGATCACCTGTGTGCCGGCACCCTGCTTTACCTTTATGCGTTTGTCTTTAACCAAAAGGTCAATGGCATGCCGGACCGTCGTACGGCTTACCGAAAACATTTTTCCAAGCTCATCTTCTGTGGGAAGATAGGAACCTATGGGATAAACGTTATTATCTATATCGGATTTTAATTTGTTATAACATTTCTTGTATGCAGGAAGTTTTTCCATAATGTTTCCTTTCAAAATAAGGTTGTTTAGTAACCTATAGTATATACATATCAAACAAATAAGTCAAACAGTAATTGAAAAAACAGAGGGACTTATACAAAATGCATAAAAAAAGCAAAGCATCTTGTTAAATAAAACACTTTACTAAAAAAGCAAAACATTGTATAGTAATGTTTGTAAACATAATTATGAATTTTAAAAATGAATGAAATATAAAGGAGAAACATAATGATGAAAAAACAGGAATTTGTACCGCGAAAGATAAGCGAGAAACCACTGTATGAACTGAAATCAGTGGAAGATATTCCGGTATCAGAGCTGTATCAGGTTAAGATAAACGGAAAGGAACAGCGAGTATATCATACGGAATTTTTTGATTTTGTTTCTTTCTTGGATGAAAATGAAAAGGCAGAGGTAGAAGTTACAGTAAACGAACCATTTCAGAAGGCGGTTATCCGTCCTGCAGCTGCACAGATACCGTTCGAAGAAGAGGGGAACAAAATCAGTATAAGCCTTCCTGCCGGAAAGAGAATTACGCTTGAACTGGACGATAAACTGGAGTCACCACTTTATGTTCTTCCGGGAAAATACATACCGAAGCCTGAGAATGCTGAGAGTTCCGTATGTGATCAGTGGTTCCGGAAAAACAGTTCCGGAGGATACAGGAACTTATCCTAAAAGTGCCCTTGTGACGACTGATACAGAGATTGAGAGCCAGAGTATGGTTGATTATCTGTGCAGCTGCGGACATAAAAGGATCGCCTTTATTACTTCCGGAGATGAAGGTCTTGGAAGATGCCATCTCAATGGCTATAAAAGGTCACTGGAGAAAAATGGACTGGAGTACGATGAGAAGCTTATAATTCGTTTAAAACCAGGTAAAAGAATCTATACGATTGAGAATGGTTATAACTGTACCTGTGAGCTTTTGAAATCGGGGGTGGATTTTTCCTGTATTTATGCAATTTCAGATACTCTGGCGGTAGGCGCCTGCAGAGCAATTATTGACAGCGGCAAAAGAGTACCGGAGGATTATTGTGTGGCAGGAGCAGATGGTCAGGACATTGCGGAATATTATCATCCATCCATCACCACATTGAAATATCCAAGAGTGGAAATTGCCCTGCAGAGCGTCCGTACCTTGTTTGATCTGATCAACCGGAAAAAGGTAGTGAAACGGCAAATACTGGGCGGAACTCTTATAGAGCGGGAGTCTACGCGCAAACTGTAATGCGTGTCTGCTGTCCTCCAGACATCGAAAAGGAATCTGTGAAAATATTTGAGAATGATTATCATGCGTTACAATCGGCTCAGATATTTTTACAGATTTTTTTGTTTTCGTACTTTTTAGACGGATTTTTGTAAGTTTTAACAAGGGAATTCCGTTGACAAAAGTGACAGTTTGCTTTATTATAAGAAATGAATAAAAGGCAAACCTGTTGAAAGACAGGGACGCAAAGCCAAGGGTCTAAGGTCTTAGGACTATGACAGCCGGTTGCCGCATTGATATTGATTAGGTAATGTAATATGACAGGAGACGTGGTTCTTCTATTTGTG
>OGOQ01001679.1_pt1 | contig 15823 bp, 9 predicted proteins | sample 1552691 | NCBI WGS metagenome assembly OGOQ01 (sample SAMEA2580209, study PRJEB22360) | human gut metagenome | biome: human gut; feature: human-associated habitat; material: faeces | place: Denmark | collected 2008/2010
GACAGACCAGAAAGCTTTCCAGCATTCCGGCACGGGTGCAAAGACGATGCACACGTTCTCTCCGATTCAGCTCTGACATCTGGCGTTCAAGGATCTTCTCACGGTGCTGACAAGAGCGCAGCTTCTGCTCTGCTTTGGCTTTTTCGTTGTGGAGATAGGCTAGGTCTGTTTGGGGTTGGGTCATGGCATCACGCTCCTTCTTATTATGATTTATCGTTGCTCTACAATATAAATAGTTGAACTAATATCTGTATTATTATAGAAATATGCTCCACTTCTATCGCTATATCGAAGTATTGCCAAATCTTTGCCATTGTGAAGTTCTTTAGATGCTCGCACAAACCAAATCAACCTCAAGTTGTTTTTTTGCAAAAAATCATCCAATAGACTTTTCCGAATGACTATTCCGGATTCTTCTTGGGATATTTTCAAGTCGAATGCTGCAATTCTTTTGCTTGAATCGTAGTACAAGCCATCTATGTCCTCCTGATGAAGATTAAGTTGTTCGATTAGCATTGGGCATGGAACATTCATCGAAAGTGTACAATCCTTTGAAGCATCGTATTCACTTTCCCAAACAAGATTCATACTCGCATGTATAATTTCACCAATTTGTTTCAAGACTGGTTTTCTAACAATCTCCTTCTTAAAAAGATGTTGATTCAATTCCTGATCTGAAAATACTTGATTGGAATCCGCATCAAGTGATTTCAGATATTGTTCCAAAAATTCAACGTTTAAAACCTCCTGCTCTACCTCTTTTTCTTCTGGCATGTTAAGAACCACACCTGATTCTACCGAACTACTCTTATTGAGCAGGTCACAACTAGGTGACCATGGATATTCTCGATTGAATACAGAGTACGATTGCGGATCAAGTCCTATACCCTTTGAACTACTAAAGTCAACTCTATCTGTAGCTGCGACTTGGAACTGTTCAAACTGTTCTTCTGTAACGAAGTAAGCGTACAACCAACTCCAAGTCAGGAGCCTTTCAGCTTTCAACTGCTCTCTTCCTGAACATATATAATTGCTCAGCCTAATCCATTGAGTTCCGTTAGAATCAGAAAGAATCAATGCCTTTGGCATTTCCGCAAAGAAAATGCCATCAGAATCCAACCATTCAGATACACTATCTATATTTGAAACGTCAACCTTCAAATGCTCATCACGAGTAGCTTTTTTCAACTCGCTTATCTCATCAAATATAGGAATTTCATCGGATTTCGTTAGTTTGAAATTTAAGGTCGGATCAAAATCCCGAACGAACGGTTCCCAGGGACCTTCAAATTTTGACGTTTCAGAATAATCTGTATCAATGTCACACTGGTCAGAAACTCTTGCCAGAATATTGTGCATTGCAATCCATTGATATTTTTTTCCTATACGTTCAACCTTTTTTGTTTCGCTTCTATCATATCCCCAATAGTTGTTGCCCTTATCAAGTTCATTAGTATAGCCCAAATCATTAATAATAAAGGACATTGCCTGTTTGTACATTTCGTCTTCATCGACATCGAAGTATTTTAATGCACTTTGAAAAACATAGCGTCCAAAATCACCATACATACCATGTCCTTCAAACGACATGGAACTTTTGATTTGCCGCAGTCCACCATCGTATTTCTTATTAATGTAATCTTCATCGATTTGTTCAATAGGAAATGATTTATATGGTGGAATAATTTTTTCATGGACAATGCAACCGTTGTAGTCTGGATTCTCCCATAAAAAGCGTTCGATTATTAATCTTGCATAGTCACGAAGTAAGATGTCAGGATAAACAGTTTCTTGGTCAAAAATTGTTGAGTATACATACTCTGCTAAAATAAGATACGCTTGATTCTTCTCTTTAATACGTTTGCAACAAGTTCCGAATACAACACCATATAAACGCTCTAAGATATATGGATCATTGACTCCTGCAAAAGCCTTCAACAGCACAATGCACAAATCAAATTCATTTCGAAGAATTTCAATCATCGCCTGCGATGTATAATCGCGAAGGATACGATTAGACGAACTAAGCAACCATCCACAAAGAATAAGCAACTTCCGAGCCTGTTCCTTATTCATCTGAAGACTTTTTCCCGAACTATACATCCGCAAGAGTTGTACGAGTCGATTTGAATCATCATAAAAAATCCCATTGATATACTTTGTCCAATAATAGTCTCGTTCGCTAAGCGCATATCCCATTAAAAGCGTGTGCAAAAAATCCGCATTCAGAGGATGACAGCTTTTCACGCTATTCCCAATAAGAACATTCCAAAAATCCGTCCGAGATACATTGTATTTTTTCGCAGCAGCTAGAAAAGACTTGTTGGAAATATATTTTTTCTCACGCCAAACAAACGATCGTATGTAGGTTCTAACAACAAAATCCTTCTCAAAACTTTCAGGCAGATCATCAATCACATCGATACATTCTTTTCCAAATTCTTGAGCATAAAAAGAACAACACGTTACAAAAATATCGCAGTTGCTTAGATTCACATGGTTATCTTTTAGTTGCAGAATTTCTTCGCATAAAATCTTGCGAATCAATGTGTCAGATATATTTTGAGAAAATAAACTCTTTGCGAAAAAATAATCGTTCATTTGATCGTAGGAAAAAAAGTACCGTTCCTGACCAGAGACTAGATTTGTATGCATGAGATTTTCTTTTTCCAATAATGCCATAAATGGCCTTACCGGAAAACCATTTAATTTCCAGAATCGCATATTTGCAAGGTCAGATTCCATAATACTTTTTTCTTTTTTATCAAAGATCAATGTCGAAATTTCATCAACAAGAGATTGAACGAGATTGTCCCCCTCAGTTAATCCCATAAGATTATACCGCTTTATTAATATTGGGAAAATATTTTTGTTTACATTTTCCACTAATCTATCATATAAAACCGGAAGACTCGCTTCGTCATTTCTGTACGTTTTACAATACAAAGTCAGGAATAGGGGATTTTCCATTTCTGCTTCAAAATATTCATACAAAGTAAACGGAATTTTGTAGTAGTTAAAGAATACCATCGATGCCTCTAATCCGATGGATTCAAAACCAGAATGCAAAATCTTATAAATATTTTTATCTTTTGAGATGAGATTGTCTGGTACGAGCGAATTCTCATATTCTGTTCGATAAGTGATTGCTAATTTTATGCGGGTACATTTTTCTACCTTTTGTAAAAGAGAGCATAGACCAGTTTTCCAAAGTCCATAATTAACCGTTTCATTCAATGCATCTATACACAATAAGACATAAGCATCCTGCTCTCTACCCATCGATTCTAGTATGCTTATAAACTCATCAAACGAATAGTTCAACTCACAGTCTTGTAATAATTGATCGAGAATTGGCAAATCTGAATAGCAATTTCCAGCTAAGAGTAAAATCGCAGGCTGATTATTCTTCATTAGTGATTGAACTTCAGCCGCTAGCATATGCGACTTTCCAATTCCCGCATTGCCAGAAATAAAAAGTTCCTTAGCGGTGATAAGGCGACCTTCATCAGCGGTTAGAGATAGGTAATTGGACAAATCGAGCAATTCATAAAGCGTATCAATTTCAACTTGGAGCTTATTATATTCTTCTTCAGCTTGCGAGTGCCCCCACTCTTCTTTATCAATTTTTCTTCGTTCAAGAAGGGAGCGAGTTCGGGAAAGCCGCTCTGTCTTTTGGCTAATTTCTAAATTTATTTTTTTCACATCTTCAGCTATAGAAGATTGTAAACGCTGATGCCATTCAAGTGCATATTCGAGTGTTCCACTATCAATATCTTCAAAAGACAAAACCATTGTCTTGATTTCTTTGAGATAATCAGCATGATTTTCTGTATGGTCTTCCATATAAGCGATTTTTTGAAGTAACTTTTCTTTCTTTCTATTGATATATTGAATTGCATTTTGATTTCTAGCAAAAAGAGAAAGCTTTTTTGAGGTTTCTGTTTCAACATTGAATTCTCGGTTGAATCGTTCTCCTAGAGTGTTAAATGATTTTTCATCATGGGCAATGATCCAATCAAAAGTAATAACATTAACACCAAAATAATAATTCGCTAAATACGGATATTTTCTTACTATATCTAAGATTTCCTCATTCGTTATCAGCTCAATAGAAATTTCACTTTTATTAAGTAACTCTACAATCTTTGCATAACTTTTGCCAGAGGCTGTTATCGCCTTATTACAATACAGAACAACATGATTTATCTTTCCGGCATAGTATTCAACAACATTTTCCATTGAGTGATATATTTGGCTGTAGTCTACATTCTTATCAAAAAACTTTGCTTGATAGCCAATATAACGATTTGTATCCTCATCAAATATTGGTTCCGATTCAATACCCGGTTGGTTCGGATCCGAATGCAAATGTGTCATCAGCTTATTTGATTTCAGAAATTCATTAGCAAAAAGTTGTCGGCACAGATTTTCAAACTTAGTGCGAAGTCCGTCAGGGCCATTATTGTATAATGAGAAGTTATCCCAGTTGATTTCAACAGCCATTGTGTTTCCTTTCCTTGATTTTGCCAAATCGATTGTTATGCTTTGTCTAATTATAACATACTTGTTTCAAACATTTCCATAATTTGATGCATCGTTTCTCTATCGATAGAACGAATTATTTTCTCTTTTCTGTATGTTCTGTCAATAGTGACTTATTGTCTGTAGACGCATTGTCTTCAAAGCGACATAATTGTTTTGGAGGGAGTTAAAGTGCTATGAGTTTGATTCATATTTTTGCTGTTAACCTTCGTTTTTATCGTACTGAAGCAGGACTTTCTCAAGAAAAATTAGCCGAGTTGGCTGGTTTGCACCGAACTTACATTAGTGCGATTGAAAGAGAACGCCGAAACATCTCTATTGAAAATATCGAAAACATCGCAAATGCCTTAAACATTGATGCTTATAGATTATTAAAACCACTTGAAAGCTGAAAGGGTGTATGCAGCATGGGGAGAAATATAGACAATCGAAACTCAAAAGTCACTGAATATCTGGACAAACTGTATTTGTTGGCATCAAACAATGCTCCTTCAACAGGTAATATGCCATATGAATCATCACTAACAGCTATATTCGATTCAAAAACCATGAGTTATCGTGAGATTATACTTGTTGCTTTAGTCGGTCGAATGCTCGATGACTCTTTTCGAGCCTATTCTCATTTCTACGGATGTAAACCTCGTGCTATTTTTGAAGGTCCTATAAAAGATTTTTGTAATGCAAAGGGCTTTCCTCACACAAAATCCGGGCCTTTAAATATTGCCAAAGCATCCAATATTAACGAAGCATGGGCTTCACAACGTGATCCAAAAATAGATGCAGATTTCGTTGTTGATTTGATAAAACTCATTGATTCTAAGGACGATGCGTTCCGAACGAATCTTGGGGTTGATTTGATGCGAAAATATATTTCATCAGCTCAACACATTCAGTCTTTGACGGTTGAATTCACTCCCTCAACGAATCCGATTCATTTGGAAGGACTGTGCAGAAAAATGATAGATGGAGCACCCGACTCAGGGAATACTCCACAACGCATTTTTGGCTTTCTGTTAGAGTCCTATCACACATCAATTCATACAGGAATCATCGTAAGTGGTGCAGATGATAGTGCTTCTGCAACTAGCACGACCAGTAAAAAGCCTGGTGATATTAATGAAGAAGGAGCTGACGGTTCTATTTACAGAGTGTATGAAGTTACTGTGAAGCCGTTTGATCTCTCGCGTATTATTGATTCGTACGACTGTATCAAAAAATACAATGATGAGAAACACACACACATTAATGAGATTGTCGTTGTTTGTCGAAAAAGAGATTGTCCTTCGGATATAAAACACAGCCCGTACTATTTTTGCCTTGGAACATATGAATATCAAGACGTAATTTACTATTACTGGGACATCTACGAATGGATATCTTACATGTTGCAGCATATGATTCCTTCTGCGCGAGAAAATTTTTATAGTCGCCTTAACAGCTATGTCAACGATACAAATACGCATGAAGCTGTGAAAGTGCTTTGGAATGCACTTCATCAAAATAACTCTTAACAAAAAAACAGACGAAAGCCAACACTTTCGTCTGTTTTTTCATTGGTATTCTTTCAAATATTGGATTGTTGCGTTTGCAACAACTTCCGCTAATTTGCTTGGCACTGCATTTCCAATTTGCGTATAGATTCTACCTTTGTTTCCGCAGAAAATATAGTCATCAGGGAAAGTCTGAATCCTAATAGCCTCATTAATGGTAATTCTTCGTAGCCGTTTAGGAGCTTCTCGAAATTCAGGCGTGATAGTTCCATTTAAAAGGCCACGATGGTAACTTACCACCCAATCCTCATTGGCATCGCCATATAAATATTCTTCGTCGAGAAATGGTGTTTTATTGCCACCCATTGATGCAGGAAGTGTATTTGCATAATCATCAATATTAATTGGACGGCCTTGACCATTAAAATACATTCCGGCATACGGTGACTTCCGCATAATAGGATTGGTTGCAAACGTAATTTTCGCCGTGCATGTATTTGGATTTTTTTCTGTTCCTGCTGGGCCGAGTGACTTTAACAAGGCCCGAATCGTTGGCGCTTCGGTCTTTTGCTGTTCTAGCAGATCGTTCATGTGATACTCAAAAAAAACATCTTGATTGTTTTTTATTCCAATGAAAAAGACCCTTTCTCTTTTTTGAGATACACCATATTCTGTTGCGTTTAAAATAAATGGGCTACAATGATATCCAAGCCTGCTAGCTCGTTCAAGGTATTTTTTTCTTACCGGCTCCCATTTATCTAAAAAGCCGAGTGCCTTTACATTTTCCATAACAAATGCTCTCGGCTTGACTCGTTCCACAACATCCAAAAAAGTAAAAATCAATTTACTTCTAGCATCGTCCGGGTCCATTTTGCCTGCAACTGAAAATCCCTGGCAGGGAGGACCGCCAAACACGAGATCAGTTCCCTCATAATTGTTCATCTTTTCGATGACATTATTGATATCATCATTGACTATAGTCCTACCTGGATGATTAGCTTTATATGTTTCAGCAGCTTCCTTCATGAGCTCATTAGCGAAAATCACATTGACACCAGCTTTTTCAAAGCCGATGTCCATTCCGCCTGCACCTGTAAACAAGGAAACAGCCGTTAATGCTTGGTTCATGTCAATCTCCTAATACGATTTGAAGTGTTTCACAACTCCTAATAGTATAACACAGATTTTGTCTTCATTCAATTTCAAGTTGATTGAATTATGTAATTGGCCAAAGCATCACTCTGACACTTTGACCGCTGCGCTCCATTCTACCATAGCAGAGGGGCTTACGCTCAGGACAGCAGTGCAGGCTCAATCAGCACCGCCGCATTCCTGACCTGATACGTCACACCGCTGGCTTCTCCCTTTGCCTTGCGGCAACACACCTCCGGGTGCTGCGCTGCAAGGGCATCAAGCTGCTTCTGCAAGGCGGGATTCAGCGTAAATACGCTGCTTGTCCCGTCCTCGCTGGCGTAGATCATGGTTTCCAGCTTAAACATTGTCATCGGGTTCGACAAAATCTTCCTTCCTCCATTCCTTGTCCTCCTCGATGTCCTGCATCAGGAGCAGCATATTGGTGTAGCACTCCATCTCGGCACGGACAAAGTAGAACATCTGGTCGTACCAGGCTGCCAGCGTTTCGTCCTCCAGTTTGCGGACGAAATCGAACACCAGTCGGTTCAGATCAGGATCAACCGTCAGCCCGGCAATCTCGTACAGCCGCTTGCGGGTCAGTTCCAGATCGGCGCAGCCATAGGTGTAGAGCAGCTTCTTTTCCTCAAACGTCAGTTTCATAGGCTTGTTCCTCCGTATTAAAAAAGGGCCTGCCCTGTGCAGACCCGATGTAGCAAAAAGACCGCCGTGCGTTGTGCAGGGCGGTCTTGAACTCAGGATTGGAGAAAATCCCGGAGTTCCTCAGCGAAAAAGGAGATTTTTGCGATAGCAGCTATCGCTATGTAAGGCAGGACGAAAACCACAAATGCGGTAATCAGCATTTTCAGGACTTCGCCGCCGTCTGCCAGCTTCATGACCCAGCTTGCCAGAGCCACGAAGAAGAACAGTCCCGCCAGCAGATTCGTCAGGACAGTGGCGAAGGTCGTGAGGAAGATGCCCACCCACTGCGCCAAAATCAGCAGCAGAAGCAGCGGGAGAAGGGCAAGTTTCAGCATCGGTTTCAGCACAGTCATCGTAGGCACCTCCTTAGATAAAGATCAGTTCTTTTTGGATGATTTCCTCGGCACGGTTGCGGATGCTGTTCATCTGGCGCACCCATTCCAGTTGATCGGCAGCTTTCAGGGTTTCTGTCACGCCCTCGGCTTCCTGCATCTGCCGGATGGTCAATGCAAGCTGTTCCTCGGCCTGCTTGTCCAGCTTGGCAAGGTAGCCGCCCAGTTCACCGGACAGGAGCAGGTGGTTGTACCGGATGGGATGCTGTTCCTTCAGGTACATCTTATGTAGGCGACCCCACCGCCCGGTGGGGTGCTCTGCCGGGGCTGCTGTGGTCAGGTTCGGCAGATAGTGGTCGTTGACGAGGGTGTAGTCCAGACCGTTGTTGCTGTCGTGGAGCGTGTTCTTTAAGGTAGTCATGCTGCATTATCCTCCTTTGGTTTCGGCGTTGGGGTTGCTTCTGGGTCTTGTTTTAGATTTCCTTTTTTCTTGTGATAGAATTCCAAGGTTTTCTTGTTGTGGTTGATTCTTCTGCACTCATCGGAACAAAATTCCTGCTGGCTGTGTGTAGGCCAGTAGGAGTGACCGCACACGGCACAGGTGCGCTGCCGGTAGTAGTGAGTTCCTCTCTCGGCTTCTCTATCCGCTTTCTTTTGCTCCAGTCTTGCCTGATTCCAGCATTCCCTTGAGCAGAAAAGCTGTCGGTTGCTCGTAGGTGTAAACACCTTCCCGCAGTGCGGACACGTTTTGGTTTTAATGATCTCGCCACCGTTTTCAGCGATTTTCTTTGCCTTTCGCTTTTCTCGGTAGGCTTTTTCACGTTTGCGCTGCTTTTCCATGCGCTGCCGTTCTTCCTGCTCCTTCTGCGCTTTCAGTTCGGCAAGTTCTTCCTCGGTATAAGCAATATCGACTTGGCCGACATAGTTGAAATAAATGTCAACCTTTTGTGTGCGGGCATTGCCTGCACCCTCGGCTTCATAAACAACGATTTTATCGACAAGTTCGTTAAACATTGAATCGGAGATTTCTGTTGGATTTTTGCACTTACGAATCAGCGAAATGAAATGTTGAATATCAACAGAACTTGACTTATCTTCGGCAATTTCGGATTTCATCGTTTCCATCTTCGATTCCAATTCTGCCTGCTCGCTATCATACTGTGCCATCAGCTGCTTGTACTGTCGTTCGGGCAGCAGTCCAGCCATAAGATTTTCGTACAGGCTGCGAATAAGGGTAGAAAGCTCATCATAGCGTTTTTGACAACGTTTCAATTCCGATTGGTTCTGCTTCGGCTTTTCTTCACGTTTCTCTTTCCAAAGTGATTGCAGTTCCAAAGCGAAGGTTTCTTCATCTTTTAGAACAAATCTCGAAAAGCGTTTGACCGATGCCAATATCAGGGCTTCAACATTATCGGCACTGATTGAATGGGCAGTACAGCCATTCACCCGACTTGCATATCCACCACAACGATAAGAATATTGAGTAGACCCATCCTTTTTACTGTAGTGTGTTTGCAAGGTCAATCTTCTGCCGCAGTCGGCACAATACAGATACCCGCTTAAACGGTTGGTGTGCGTTCCCCAAGCAGAAGCACGATTCACTCGGCATCTTCGTTTCTGAACACTATCCCAAAGTTCTTGCGATATAATCGGTTCATGCGTGTTCTGGAAAACATACTGTTCATCTTCATCTGTTTCTTTTCTCTTGTGAAGTTTGAAATTTGTGCTTACAGATTTTCGTAAAACAGTGTGTCCCAGATATTCCTGCCGACTTAAAATTGTTCTTACGGAGGAGGTGCCCCACAGGTACGGATTGGAGAACTTTGTCCCATTGCACTGCTCCGGGTGATACTTCTTTGCGTATGCAGCAGGAATCAGGACTTTTTCCTCTGTCAACAGTTCTGCGATTGTCCGTGGGCTTTTTCCTTCGTTCGTAAGAAGAAAAATGCGCTTTACGACTTCGGATGCCACCGGATCAACAACAAGTGTCTGCTTGTCGTTCGGCAAACGGTTATATCCATACGGAATAGAGCCGCTGCAACGTTTTCCATCTTTCATCCGGGCATCGAACACAGCCTTGATTTTATTACTCGTGTCTTTGGCATACCATTCGTTCATAATATTCAAAAACGGAGCAAAATCATTGTCTGAAGCATTGTTGCTGTCGATGCTGTTGTTGATTGCAAGGAATCGGACGTTTTTCTGTGGGAACAGAACTTCCGTATAAAAACCGACTTGCAGATAATTTCGTCCTAAGCGGCTCATATCCTTCACAATAAGCGTTTCGACATTTCCTGCTTCTACCTCTTTTATTAGAGATTGAAAGCCGGGACGATTGAAATTCACACCTGAAAAGCCATCATCTGTAAAATGGCGGATGTTCTTGAATCCGTTCTTTTGGGCGTAATCTTCCAGATATTTCTTTTGGTTGGTGATGGAATTCGATTCACCAGCAAGATCATCATCTCTTGACAAACGCTCATAGAGTGCGGTAATTTTTGGTTCTTTAGGCATTTGTTCTACCTCCTTTCTTATGGAATCTTTCAATTTAGGACAATCAAGTTTATCGTCCTATTAAAGTATAGCCTTCTGGGGCAAGTTCGATGGCAGTAGTAGTTTCACCAAAAGTAGAAGCCCACGCATCAAAATGGGTCAACCCTTTCTGCTGCAAGGTGTTGTACTGGAGGTAGCGCATGAGGGTGTACATCTCGGTCATACTGTTGCTCAGGGGTGTACCCGTTGCAAAAATCACGCCACGGCCACCGGTGATTTCATCCAGATAGCGACACTTGCCGAACATATCGCTGGATTTTTGCGCCTCGCTCGTGCTCAAACCTGCGACATTACGCATTTTCGTGTACAAGTAGAGGTTCTTAAACGCTTGGCTCTCGTCCACAAACAACCTGTCTACGCCCAATTGTTCAAACGTAACCACATCATCTTTACGGTCTGTGCCTTGTAGCTTTTCCAATTTCTGTTTCAAAGACTTGCGCAGCTTTTCCAACTGCTTTACCGTGAAATGCTCGCCAACCTGCGCTTTCGCTTCTTCGATAGCCTCCTCGATTTCATCCATCTGTTCCCGAATCAGACGCTCCTGTCGTTCTGCGGACAAGGGTATCTTTTCAAACTGGCTGTGTCCGATGATAACTGCATCGTAGTCACCGGTCGCAATTCTCGCACAGAATTTTTTTCGATTACCGGGTTCAAAATCTTTCTTGCTGGTAACCAGCAGCTTTGCATTGGGGTACAGGCGTAAAAATTCGCTGGCCCATTGTTCCGTCAAATGGTTTGGCACGACAAAAAGACTTTTCTGACACAAGCCCAGACGTTTCAGTTCCATAGCGGAAGCCGCCATCTCAAAGCTCTTGCCGGCACCGACTTCGTGCGCCAAAAGGGTGTTATACCCATACAGCACATGGGCAACCGCATTGCGCTGATGCTCTCGCAAATTGATCTCCGGGTTCATGCCCACAAAATGAATATGACTTCCGTCATACTCACGGGGTCGGGTGCTGTTAAAAAGCTCATTGTACCTCTTCACCAGCAGAGTCCGCCGCTGCGGATCTTTCCAGACCCAGCCAGCGAAAGCATCCTTGATGGCCTGCTGTTTCTGCTGGGCGAGGGTGGTTTCGTTTTGATTCAGCACACGCTTTTCTTTCCCATCCTCCTCGATGGTATCATAAACGCGGCTATCACGCAAATTCAAGGTGTCTTCCAAAATCTTGTAAGCATTGGCCCTGCGGGTACCGTAGGTTTCGGTGGCCATAATGTCACCAAAGCCAGTAGCAGATTTATTGCTGATTCGCCATTCGGAAGTGTAAGGGGAGTAGCGAACGGTGATGGCATTGTTGTAGCGGATACGATAGGGCGGCTGAAAAGTTTCCATCATGAACTGCTGCACAATAGAGGGGGCAAGCCAAGTGGCACCCAAACGCACATCAATTTCAGATGCCTCCAGATCTTTGGGCTGTGCCTTGGTCAGTGCGTCCACATTAACCTTGAACTCCGGGTGACTTTCCGCAGCAAGCTGTGCCATCCGCAGCTTATCACGTACATTACCCGAAAGGTATTCGTCCGCAGTCTGCCAGCCTGCTTCCGGGTCGTCAGCATCCACAGCAGGGTCTTTGAAAATCACGCCGGACAATTCGGTGATGATGCGCTCATAGTTACCGGGAGTGCCCAGCAGTTCTGCCATATAAGGCAGGTCTACTTTACCGTGTTCTCCGATGGACACCGCCAACGCTTCGCTGGGGGTATCCACGCTGGTGACGGTACTCTCCGGGCGAATGGTGCGCTTAGTGAACATATCTGCCTTGGACTTGAGATTTTTATTCTCGTCCAGATTCTCCAGTGAGCAGAGCAGATAGTAGGAACTGTCATCATCGAACAGGCGGGCATTTTTCTTGTCGTTGATCAGCCCGTATTTTGCAGTAAAGGCATCGTAGGCGGCGTTCAATTTTGCTTGCGATGCCTTAATGTCCTCGTCCGGGAAGTCGTTCAACTGCTGCTGAATCAGTTCATTGACGATCTGCCGCAACTCCACCATACCAGCTACACGGCCTTTGGCGTTGTCGGACAGTTCGATCTGCGTCATGATAGAGTTTTCTCGGTAGTAGATCTCGCCATCAACAACCGTATAGCTAAAATTCTTCACAGTCGGGTCTGCGGGCAGCGTTTTGCGCTGTGCTTCCGCATCTGCGACGTCCGGGGCAGCAATCTCCACCGCAGTGTAATTGCCCTCGATGTGCTGCACCGCCTCGGCAAGCTGGTCTGCAAGGCTGGTGCCCTCGATGGGTACAACGGTCAGGTCGTGACCATATTGGGTGCTTTCCAGTTCCAAATTTCCCAGCACCATTTCCGGGTGGCCTACAAAATAGCTGTTGAGAGTAAATCCATCCTCAGTCTGCCCTAACTGCACCCATGCAGGTTCGATGTCCGCAGGGCGGTCACGCTTTTGCAGGAAGATAATATCCGAAACGACCTCGGTGCCTGCATTAGCCTTGAACGCATTATTCGGCAGGCGGATAGCACCCAGCAAGTCGGCACGCTCTGCCATGTGCTTGCGGGCAGAAGAATCCTTGCTGTCCAGCGTGTAGCGGCTGGTAACAAAGGCCACGATGCCGCCCGGACGCACTTGGTCGATGGCTTTTGCAAAGAAATAATTGTGGATAGAAAATCCCAGCTTGTTGTACGCCTTGTCGTTGACTTTATAATTGCCAAATGGCACATTGCCCACGGCAAGGTCATAGAAATCGCGGCGGTCAGTGGTTTCAAATCCGGCAACTTTTATGCTAGCTTCCGGGTAGAGCTTTTGCGCAATGCGACCTGTAATGCTGTCCAGTTCTACACCGTACAGGCGGCTGTCTGCCATGCTGTCCGGCAACAGGCCAAAAAAATTACCAACGCCCATGGAGGGTTCCAATATATTGCCGCTGCGGAAGCCCATGCGCTCCGCAGCATCATAGATGGCACGAATAACCACCGGAGAGGTGTAGTGGGCGTTCAGGGTGCTGGAACGGGCGGCGGCGTATTCGTCCTCGGAGAGCAGCCCTTTCAGTTCGGCGTATTCCTTTGCCCAACTGTCTTTACCGGGGTCAAAGGCATCTGCCAGACCGCCCCAGCCCACATACTGGGAAAGCACCTGCTGCTCCTCGGCGGTGGCACCACGGTGCTCCTGCTCCAAAGTGCGCAAGGTCTGGATGGCTTCAATATTGCGGGCGAATTTCTGCTTGGGGCCTCCGACACCCAAATTATCATCCGTGATGTGAAAATTTCCTGCGGCTTCCGGCATCGGTTCAGGGTTCAGGGCTTCGTCTGCGGCAGCAGCATCCGGAAAGGTCTGCCACTCGCCATTGACCTCCACAGAGATAGGCAACTTGCCCAGTTCCTCATCAGGTGTAGGTTCATCCCGCCGCAGACCGTCCTCGAATTGCTGCTTGTTGAGTACCTCGTTATCCCACGACTGCCCATGCGCGCTGGTGTCGATGCGCACATCGGTTTCGCCAACATAGCCGATTTTGCCTTCGATGGTTCGGGTGGGAAGGTCAACAACAACTTCGTCACCGACCTTGTAATCAACAGCCTTTTCAGGAGAAACGTCAATAATTTCATCCTGCTGCTGTTCATACAGTTCCCGGATATTGGGCAACCGTTCAACCCGGAAGATGGGCTGTCCGCTGTTGGTCAAGTCCATGTCCTGCAAGCTGACGGATTTGAACATGAAGTTGACGTGATCCACACGGAAATCCCGGCCATCTAGCTTGATGATGATGCCGATCGGCAGATAATCTTCCTCTCGCAGATATTTTGTCTGATGGTGGGTACCATCTCCGCCCTGTCCGGCTAGATAGATGCTGTTGCCCTCGGCCCACAGCTTCTGCGATTTTGCTACCCACTCTCTGCGCAAAAAGCCGGTCACTTTGACTTTTCCCAGCGCATTTTCCTGTGACAGCAAATTAGAACGAAAAACTTCCTTTACAGTGATTGCATCTTTGTCATAGAACAGAAAATATCCGCCCAGTTCAAAGCCAATCAGGGTATTGGGGTACTGCTCTTTCAGAGCATTGTATTCGGCAGCGGCATCACCATCCAGCATTGGGAGCTGTCGTTCCGCTTCCTGCACGGCGGCACGATGCTCTTTTTCCTTATCGGTCAGGTAGCGGTCAGACTGAATCATCAGGTCGATGTATTTCTCGACCTGTGTCCAGCTTAACGTAACCTTTTGATGATCCGGGTAGTGGTCAAATTCAAGTCCTTTTCCATCATGATTTACAAAACCGCTGCTGCCATCCAGAAAATCCTGCGAATGTCCGCCGATGCCGTACTCTTTCGCCAATGCTTTAGCGCGGAGTTTGCGGTCGGGCTGTGTCTGGTACAGTTCGATGATCCGCTGCTTGCCATCCTGAAAACCGGAACCATGCTTGCGCAGTTCATTCTCAATTTCAGCCTGCGACAAAACAAAAGCGGAGGGCGATTTTTCGCTCTCCGCTCGGTCGATATGTTCAATTTGCTGGGCTTCGGTGGGGATGACGGCATCCAGAAAACTTAGCTGTAGATCAGTTCCGTCCGAATCACTTCCTCGACCTGCTCCTGTAGGCTGTTCATGTGCTGTACCCACGCCATCTGATTCTTCTCCTTGTCCGGGGCCGGGTTCTTCGCCAGCAGATCGGCCATCAGTTGCTTCTTCATCGCTGCTGCGGTCTGCTCCAGTTCGGTCAGGGTCGGGTACAGGCTCCCGTTCAGGAGCATCGTGTGGTACAGAACCGGGTGCTGCTGTTTCAGAAAGTTCAGGCGCATCCTGCCGTACTTGCCCAGCGGGTTCTTCGGCTGATGCAGAGTCAGGTTCGGGAGAAGATAATCCCCGGTCTGCGTGTAGTTCAGATTGCTGCTCATATTCATGCTGGCTCCTTTCATTGTTTCGGCGGCGGATGGTCGTTTTGACTGCCCGCTCGACGGTGCGCAGGACTTCGCGGCTGATGTCGCTGACTGCGGCACCGAGTGTGTAGACAGTGTCCGGGGTAGAAAAATCGTAGATGGCCTGAAAACTGTCTTTGTCAAAATAGCCATCCGGCTCAAATCCACAGCGTTCCAGCAGCGTGTAGGTGACGCTAATGGCGGCGGCAG
>OGOQ01001682.1_pt1 | contig 15797 bp, 17 predicted proteins | sample 1552691 | NCBI WGS metagenome assembly OGOQ01 (sample SAMEA2580209, study PRJEB22360) | human gut metagenome | biome: human gut; feature: human-associated habitat; material: faeces | place: Denmark | collected 2008/2010
CCGCGGCCGACGATGCGGTACTGCGCCTGTCGTATTCGGCGGAGACGGGCGGATTCTCCGTGGCGCAGGCATATTACGGCGAGGCCGGTTTCCTCGAAAAGAGTACCGCGACCGATGAGGACGGCCATACGGTCGAAACGTTTACCGACGAGGCGGGACGTACCGTCCTTTCGCGCTGCGACGGGGCCGATACCTACCGCGTCTATGACGGCATGGGGCGGCTGGCCTACGTCGTCACTCCGGAAGGTGCCGCCGCACTCGAAGCGGGTATCTCGTATGCGCCGAATAGCCGGCTCGTTGTCGATTACTGTTTTGCCTATGTCTATGACCTTCGGGGGCGTGTCGCGGAGAAGCAGGTGCCCGGTAAGGGGTGGGAGTATTATGTGTACGACCTCGGCGGCAGGGTACTGCTCATGCAGGATGCCAACATGCGGACGATGGACGATGACGGCAACCTCGTCGGAGGCTATTGGGTAATGTCCGATTACGACGCGCTGGGGCGCTTCGTGTCGCGTTACATGTGTCATACCGTCTCGGCTGCGACTCGCGCGGACTACCAGGCGGTTGCCGATGCCGGTACTCCGCTTGCGCTGCCGCGGACAGTGCTGTTGGCCGCGTACCGTTACGACCGGCCGTTCGGGTACGAATACCGGCGGCTCGCCGTGGAGGACGACCGCTGGCTGTATGTCTATGCCGGTCGGGAGACGGTTTGGTCGGGAGTTTCCGATGCGGCGGAGGCGTTCCTCGGTGCCGGGGGAGCAATAAAGTCCGAATTTCTGATAGGTTCGTTTCTGACGCCTTCCGGCCGGCCGTTCCTCGCCTACTATGTGCCGTCCGAGTATGCCGATGTGGCGGAACGCCTGGTGCAGGCGTACGACGACTGCGAACTGTCGTCCGTACCGCCTTCCGACCGGCTGCTTGAGGCGGTTGTCACCCTGGTGCGGGGTACGTTCGCTTATGAACCCGTCGAGGGAATCTGTACTGCATCCGATTGTGATTATCGGACGCGCGGCCTGAAGACGCATGAGACGCTTGCCGTCGTGTCCGAAGGGATGAAGACGAGCGGTGCTTTCGTCGGCCGATGGTTCTACTACGACCGTCTGGGGCGGGTGATTCAGGGGGTCGAAAGCAACGTGCACGGCAGCCTCAGCCGTTACAGCATGAAGTACGATTTCATGGGGCGGCTGGTGCTCAGCGAGGAGTGCCACAGTTGGTCGGACCGTTGGGAGAAGTCCGATACGAAGCGTACGGCCTATACGTATGACGCCCATGGACGCCTGTTGGCTGAAACGGTCGTGCTGAACGGCCTCGAAGGGAGCGTGTCGTACGGTTACGACGATTTGGGGCGGCTGGCGTCCAAGACGGTCGGGAGCGGCGGTACGCATGTGACGACGCATTATGCGTATGATATCCGCGGACGCCTGACCGGGCTTGAAGCGCCGGGACTCTATTCGCAGGAGATGACCTATTCGTCCGGCGGTAATATCGGGCGGATTGTGACGGGGTCGCAGGTTTTCGGTCGGGAAGGGGTGGTACATACCTACGGTTACGACGGTCATAACCGTCTGTGTCAGGCGACGAGGGTGCAGCAGAACGACCGCGTCACCTATACGATGAATTACGACGGCAACGGAAACATCCTCGCCCACCAGCGTACGGCTTCCCCGAACAGTGCCGAAATCCGCCGTTACACCTATTCCGGCAACCGGCTCGCGTCGATGACGCGTAGCGTCTCGGGGACTTCGGGAACATCGGATAACTACGTTTTCGGCTACGACCTGAACGGCAACCTGACATTTAATCCGGAAAGGCCGATGCAGTTCCGTTATAATTATTTAAATTTGACGGACAGCATCGTGTGGCCCGAAGGGGGCTGCCGTTACTCGTGGCTTTCGGACGGCTCGCGAGCATCCGCTGCGGGTTTCGGTTCGGAAGGCGGCAAGGGCAGGGACTATCTCGGTTCTTTGATATACGACTACAATCAGTCTCAGTTGGAGCTTTCGACAGAGTTTTCCGGCGGTCGTCTGGTTAGCGGCCCGTCGGGCGATAGCGTTCTGCTGTATGTGCAAGACCATCTTGGCAGCGTGCGTGTGGTGCTGGCGGACGGTCGTCCGGCGGCCTATAACGAGTATGCTCCGTTCGGGGAGTCTGAGACGGCATACAGTACGGATGTTTTCCAGGGGCAGCGGCTCGCCCCGCAGTACAACAGGTTCCGTTATAACGGAAAGGAGGAGTTTCCGCAGCCGGGTTCCGACCTGCTGGATTACGGCGCCCGTCTCTACGACCCCGTCCTCTGCCGCTGGAACGCCATAGACCCGCTGGCAGAGAAGTATTGCTCCCTGTCGGGTTATGCTTATTGCGGCAATAATCCGGTGATATTTGTGGACCCTAACGGGCAAGAGATTCGCATAAGTGTTATCAGTGCAGGAGGAGGTTCGTCTTATGTATCGTATGTGGCTAATATGAGTCCCGCCATGGGCATAGATTCTGTCGGCGGTAGATTTATCAATGCTTTGAATGCTGCATATAATAGCGGTGGCAACGAGATGATTGATAGACTGCTTAGGTCTCATAATGTTTATACTCTTGTATTGGGACCTTATCCAGGGATGGAAGGTGTCGGGGTTTTCGTTTCGAACGGAGCAGGCGGAGAGATTTGGATTCCTTTAACGAACCGCCGAGGTGAATATGATATGAGTTATATCGTTTATCTGCTTAGTCATGAGTTAACTCATGCAGTACAATACGATTATGGCCAAGGCAAACCATCTATTTATAATGAGGTAGAGGCATACTTCATGGGAGATGTAATAGCCAGCATATGGGCAACTGAACATAGTGAGGGTTTTGGTTCAGGTGCAGGTGATGGTATGACAGAAATAAATGCAGAAGGAGAAGAAGTTTTGACAGAGGCAGGGCGTAGATATCAGGAAGCTTTCCAACGATTACAGACTAATGGTTATTCAAGTGAAGATTTTATGCAGGCTGTACAGTATTTTAAATTGGGCTCTACTCGAAATATGTCGGGAATGTATAATAATTTGGATACGATGCCACAGGTAAGTCGCCGCCTGTTGTCGATACTGCGTATTTATTATAGAACGCAATTGAAAAACCGGTTGCCTAATTTGATGGATTTGTATTGCTATTAATATGTAGGGTATGGTAAGGAAGATAGTGTACACGGTGTTTTTTTGTTTGTCGTTTTTTTCTCTGTTCGGACAATCGGAATCCGGTGGCGTGCCTGTATTCATCAGCGACATGCGAACCCACATTGTGGAGCTGCAGACTTCATGCGTAAGGCGGCCGACTAAGGTAGCGGTTGGGGTGCGGGTGACTTTTGATAGTGATTTGCATGATATTGACCGGGAGGTCCATCCGATAGATGTGGAGTTAAGCTACATAGAAGGGTATCTGGAGGGCAGACGAAGAAAAGGAGCGTCTCCGGTCATTTATCGTTGCGAAAGCGAAATAACGAGAAAACGTCCGGACCTTTGTATTTGGCGACTGTGTGAGGATACGATAGTCCGATGGATGTGGCATCAACCGTATTCAGTTATCGAATGTCGGGATTATGTCTTTACGGAAAATACAAAACGGTGGACATTCGTCGTCACGCTCTACCTGATGCCTCGGAAGTAATCATGCGTTCAACCGGAAAGATTATGATGCTTTCCGGTATTTTAAACGGGTATGTTCTAAGATGAGCCTATGAGGAAATTATTGCTGGTATTTGTATTGGGGTTATTCGGACAATGTGCCTTTTCTCGGCCGGATGATATTCCGGTGATTATACATAGAGACTGGAATAACCGAGTGGAGTTGGTTTCCTCTTGTGTGAAGGATACCGTTCGTGTATGGGTAGGTGTCACGTTACGTTTCAATGCCGAATTTTTTGAACAAACACGACAGGTCAAACTCAGCAGCGTTACGTTCTCCTCTTTGGCACTTAATGTCAAAGATAGTTCGGGAAAGGTGCGGTATCTTAAGTATGACCGCTATGACATGCCGCCAGACTCTGTGCGTTGTATTTGGGATGTGTGTGCCCGAGAAGTTGTTAGGTGGATGTGGTATCAGTCGTACGATGACCTGAGCGGAAATGAATACGATGAATATGACGAGTTGAAAAGAGTGCCTTTTGACAGGACGTATTATTTCCCTTTGTATTTAATTCCAGCATCTATGACGCAAAAGATTTCTTGGAACAGATAGGATATGGTAAAATAAAACTGAGGTGAGAGATAGACTGCTTAAAGGGATGGACAATTTATATTGCTATTGATGAAAAAGTGTAAGAGCATGAAAAAGATTTTGTTGATATTGATTGTTGGAGTATCGTGTATGAGTGTCTTCGGACAGTCGGATGCGAAGATACCTATGTTTATCACTGGTATTAAGAACCAGACACTTGAGTTACACACCTCCTGTGTCAAACGGCCTACCGATGTTGGCGTAGTTGTTTCGGTCGTTTTCGATAATGATTTGCGGGATATCAGTCGGCAGCCCCGCCCTACGGATGTGCGCCTGCAATTCATTGAGGGGTATATGGACGGCTGGAAACGCAAGGGCGATGGCCAACCTGTTATTATAGTGAATCGGAAATCAGAAAACGGTATCCGGACAGATGCATCTGGCGATTATGTGAGAATACGATAGTCGAATGGATGTGGCATCAACCTTATGCTGAGATGAAGGATAGGGAATATCTTTTTCCGCGCTATACGATGCAATGGTCGTTTAGAATAACCGTCCATTTGCTCCCTGATTGAGAAAGGAAAAGACGGAAAGTTGTCATAGCTTTCTGTTGTCCTTTTTATTGTGTTTCTTTTACGTTTGATATTCATTGCTTTAGTGCCGTTCGTTGCAGAGATTATGAAAAAAATATTCTTGTTGCTTTTGTACGTTATGATAAGTGCGGGAGGAATTATTGAGGCACAAAATGTTGCTGTACCCGTTATTGTAAATAGGGATTCTTGGGATACTGAAATCGAGATAAGTACATCTTGTGTACAGGATACATTGAGAATTGTTGTAACGGTTGTGTGTAGGTTCGATACGGACCTATATTTGAAAACACGTAAAGCACAGCTCGTACAAGTGTCTTTGGATAAGGTAGAATTTATGGTAAGAACGAATGGAGCGTATCGGAGGCAGGTCTATCAAGGTAGGGAAGAGTGTAAAGACGATGATGGAAGCAGGTGTATCTGGGATTTGTGTACAGAGAAGGTCTTAACATGGATGTGGGCTCAGTCATATGCCTATCTTGATGGCGATGTATTTGATGAATCAGGAGTTTATTTTCATGCTCTTGATAGACGCTATCGGTTTCCTCTGTACTTGATTCCGGAATCATAGATTAGGTAGGGGTACATAACTGTCGTTAGAGGCGTCATTGGAAAACATGATGTATAATTTTATGGGTGCCGGTGAAGGTGATGTAAATGCAGTGTATTGATGTGGATTAAGTATTTTTATTATCGGCTGTATGTCTATGCGTGTCATTGTCGTTTTATGCCAGAAAGACGCAGACAGCTATCGGATTTGGCGGTATATGCAGTTGCCTGTGTATGGATATTTTGCAACTTCTACATAAGTTGTTTCCGTCGAGCCGGTTGTTGACGACTTTGACGACGTGGCCGTTGGGTGGATATATCATGATAGGTATATTCTTTTTGTTGCCGATAGTTGTGGGTTTGTCCATTAATCTGGAAACGTGCGAAGCGAGGTGGAAGCATACGAATACGTTTGCGATAGAGACTCGTGACGGCATCCTTATCGGTCTCATGTGTGTTTTGATTTTTGCATATGCCATTTGGGGGTGGTAATTTAACGTAGATAACTTCCATAAGGAGTTTCCTTGTTTGCGGACATCCGGGCAGAGACTGTTCTGTCCGGATGTTTTTTATGGGTAATTTCGTATCTTTAGAGACATAAACTTATCTATGAGTGGATATGTCTAAATCCTTTTGTTTATATCTACTCCATGGCGGATATTACGGCAGAGTGGGTAATAGGGATTGAGGATGCAACGGGGGGGCATCCATATGGACCTGGAGGAAGTAATCATACAGGGCAGGCACTGCTAAATATCAATTCGACCTGGAATGAGTATCTGGGTGCTTATCATAGTGAGAGGAGAAGCATTAGAGAACAATATGGAAATTGGGGGGATACTCCGATGAAAGATGTTATGGAAAATGTTTTTAATGATGGATTCATATGGTAACGAAAGTATTGTTTTTGACGTTCATGTCAATGTGCATGGGCATCGGTATTTGCATGGGCATGGGTACCGAACCTCCTTCTGAGCCGTTTCAAGGTACCTTTGAACAAAGTAAACGTTCTATTGCACCTGTTCGTTTGATTTTGCATGGTCGGGGAACGTTTGAATTTTATGATGAGTCTGGTTACGTGCCGCACCAAGGTATCTGGCAGCGTGTCGGGGATGATGCGATTCGAGTAGTCCCGTTGGAGACTGCTCCTATAGATTTGCTGACAAGTAAGCCTGAACATCTTACCGATACTGTTCGTATCATCAATAATGATGTGCTGCGAGTGACTTTTTGGTATACGCTGTCTCCTTTGGTATTTGATTATCATCGCGTTGAAGAATAGAGAAGTTTAGGCAGTCATTACCGCCGGGCGTAGCGGTCGTTCGTTCGGCGGTTTTTGTCATTTCGGTTAATTTACAGATTATTCTGGAGTTTATGAGAAAGCTGTTATTGTTTTTTGTCGCAGTATTGTGTTCTTCTTTCGGTTTTGCTCAGCATTCGGACAAAGGTACCATGCCGCCGCTCGCCTATAACTATTTCGCCCCTGCAAACACCAGTGTGATGGATATTCCGGCCTCGTTTGTAAGGGATGAATTGAAAATTAGGGTAAGTGTTAGCGTAGGTTTTGCCTCGGAAATAGAGGATTGTGCCACGGAAATGGAGCCTGTATGGGCTCAGTTGACATCCGTAAGTTATTATTCATCTGAAGGCAGATGTATTTGTATACTACAAAGCGATAGATATCTAGGTTGTCGCCGTCGACGTATCTTGAATTTTTGTACCCAAGTACTTGAGCCGTGGCTGCTATCGCAGTCATATCCGACTGCTTTCCGCTATTTTTTCGATAAGAGTAGGACCGTAAATATTTATTTTTTTGTGACTTTGGTTCCGGATAATAATAAGCGGGAGTAAAGCCTAATGGCTTCGTATGTTTGATTGCATATTCGTGCGGGCATCCGGACAGAGACTGTTCTGTCCGGATGTTTTTTATGGGTAATTTCGTATCTTAGAGACAAAAACTTTGATACGGCCATGAAGCGGTTCGGTGTTGTTCTGTTGGTATGCGTCTCGGTGTTTTTAATGGCTTTCATGCCGTCTCCGGATGTGGTCGGCAAGTATGAGTCCATCTGCATACAGAAATGGCATGACCCGTTGACGAACTATGCCGATTTTCGTAAAGTGGATTTGCGAGAAGATACGACGTTTCTGATGCAGTCGGCTAAGGAGGCGTATTATGGTAAATGGCAGATTAAGGGTGAGTTTTTGATTTTAACGGAGATGGTTCCGGAAGATATTCCATTATGTGTCAGTAGTGGGAATCGTCTGCGTCAATGGTATTATTGGATTAAAGACAGGAATATGCTCATTCGGTTTATCGGTCAACGTCAGTTGGTTCCGGTTGATACGCTTGTCCGGATATCCGATGAGAGGTATTATGAAGCTTCTCCGTGGGGTGATGGGTTGTAACAAGCCGGTAAAAGTACAAGAACTTAGAAAGAATGATAAAGAAACGGTTCGGTTTGGTCTTGTTGGTGTGTGTGCCGATAGTGTTGATGGCGTTTAAACCGTCTCAGGTGGATATGATTGGCAAGTATGAATCTGTTTGTATGGAGAAACAGCAAGATTTGTTAAAGCGATATGTGTTTTTTCGTAAACTTGATTTGCGTCAGGATACGACGTTTCATATGAGTTCTCGTGACGCTTCTTTTCACGGCAGTCGTTATGGCCGATGGCAGATTAAGAGGAAGTACCTTATTTTAAGGGAGATTGTGCCGGTGGATAGACTTGCCGATTCTTGTGCTTTCGGTCAGGAACATTCCTATGAGTGGGTTTATTGGATTAAGAACAGAGATACGTTGATTCAGGTTGATGGACGTCGTCCGCGTGTCCCGATTGATACGCTCGTCCGGATTTCCGATGAGAAATATTATAAAGAAAATAAGGCTCCTTCATGGGATGACAGTTTTGAGCGCACTCAGTGTTTGCCATCATGGCGGCAAGAAAATTGACCGGTATATTCGGCATCTGTATAGTGAATAATAATGTGATGTATATCAGTCTGTTACATTGAATTTTTCGTATCGGGGCAGAAAATTTCTGCCCCGATATTTGTTGCAAATAAATTCGTATCTTGTAGTAGTCATCCATCCATATATTCATCAATTCGACATGGAATGAGTATTTGGGTGCTTATCATAGTGAGAGGAGAAGCATTAAAGAACAATATGGAAATTGGAGGAATACTGCAATAAAAGATGTTTTACATGAAGAATTAGTATGGTAATGAAAGTATTGTTTTTGACGTTCTGCATGGGCATCGGTATTTGCATGGGCATGGGTACCGAACCTCCTTCTGAGCCGTTTCAAGGTACCTTTGAACAAAGTAAACGTTCTATTGCACCTGTTCGTTTGATTTTGCATGGTCGGGGAACGTTTGAATTTTATGATGAGTCTGGTTACGTGCCGCACCAAGGTATCTGGCAGCGTGTCGGGGATGATGCGATTCGAGTAGTCCCGTTGGAGACTGCTCCTATAGATTTGCTGACAAGTAAGCCTGAACATCTTACCGATACTGTTCGTATCATCAATAATGATGTGCTGCGAGTGACTTTTTGGTATACGCTGTCTCCTTTGGTATTTGATTATCATCGCGTTGAAGAATAGAGAAGTTTAGGCAGTCATTACCGCCGGGCGTAGCGGTCGTTCGTTCGGCGGTTTTTGTCATTTCGGTTAATTTACAGATTATTCTGGAGTTTATGAGAAAGCTGTTATTGTTTTTTGTCGCAGTATTGTGTTCTTCTTTCGGTTTTGCTCAGCATTCGGACAAAGGTACCATGCCGCCGCTCGCCTATAACTATTTCGCCCCTGCAAACACCAGTGTGATGGATATTCCGGCCTCGTTTGTAAGGGATGAATTGAAAATTAGGGTAAGTGTTAGCGTAGGTTTTGCCTCGGAAATAGAGGATTGTGCCACGGAAATGGAGCCTGTATGGGCTCAGTTGACATCCGTAAGTTATTATTCATCTGAAGGCAGATGTATTTGTATACTACAAAGCGATAGATATCTAGGTTGTCGCCGTCGACGTATCTTGAATTTTTGTACCCAAGTACTTGAGCCGTGGCTGCTATCGCAGTCATATCCGACTGCTTTCCGCTATTTTTTCGATAAGAGTAGGACCGTAAATATTTATTTTTTTGTGACTTTGGTTCCGGATAATAATAAGCGGGAGTAAAGCCTAATGGCTTCGTATGTTTGATTGCATATTCGTGCGGGCATCCGGACAGAGACTGTTCTGTCCGGATGTTTTTTATGGGTAATTTCGTATCTTAGAGACAGAAACTTATAGATTGGCCTTTGTGGATTCTTTGAGAAAGGCAGAAGATATCATAATCGATGTTTGGCCTCCATCCCATGATTTTGGGATGAATTTGTTCTTTGAAGTAGAGACTTTGTTCTGTTATGTTTTGTTATATATTGTATTTCGTCTTTATCTTGTCTTCACGGTTAAAGTCTGCTCACGGAAGAAGAACATGGCAGTATGTGATTGAAATATGGGGCGTAAATTAATGTCCCGACTTTTAGTGGAATGTGTTTTCGGTGTGATATTTCCGTTGTTATAATTTTGGCAGACCGTCATGTGGCCTATTGGACCCGGATATGGGCAGAGGGGGGAGAAGTCCGTTCTGTTCGTATAGACCGACGTTTGGCTTTTCCGTTTGTCCTTCTCTATCCGAAGAGTTGAGCCGGTCAAGTCCGTGCACGCTCCGGACATCAAGTAGACTCATCTGTGATGCAAAAATAAGAAGACAGTACGGATTTCTTATGGTCGGGTTGGGGGCACCGGCATAAGGGGGGCTAAATCCGCCCTGTCTCGATGATTAATTTTGCGCTTTAAATATAGCGACAAATTTATTAATCGGCAACAATATATATTGAATAAAAAATGTGCTTTTATGTGAAGGAGCATAGTGTTACGGGCTAGTTGGACCGGCACTGACATACTCGGTACGGAGAAGGGGGGCCGTGCGGGGTGCCGGTGTCTGTATAAGAAAAGAGAGGTCTTCCAATTTTTTGAAGACCTCTCTTTCTTTGGTCGGGATGAAAGGATTCGAACCTTCGACCTCCACGTCCCGAACGTGGCGCGCTAACCGGACTGCGCTACATCCCGCTTTAAAAGCGACGCAAAGATAATAAATTATCCGGATGCAATCCAAACGTCGGAAGATTTTTTTAGTTGAGGTCCGTTTTTCTTGCTGCTGGTCTGTTGCCGGGAGGGTACGCCGTTACGGGGCAGGGGGATGCCGGCTGATGCCGGCCGGGTATGCAGCGGACGGGACACGGGTAAAGAAGATACGGACAGGCAAAGCGTACGCATCATTCGACGTTTGTCGTCCGGTTCTCGTTTTCTGACCGGGAAACAGGTCAGACGACCGTATCTTCGAAGATACGGGGAATCCCTGTGGAAAAATCGAGCCGCTCTCCTGTTGTCGGGTGGATGAAACAGAGTTTGTAGGCGTGCAGGCAGACGCGTCCGGCCGGGTTGGTCTGTGCGCCGTATTTTTTGTCGCCGGCTATTGGTGTTTTCATCCATTCCATGTGGGCCCGTATCTGATTCTTCTTGCCCGTGTGGAGCGAGAGTTCCACGAGGGAGTAGTTCCGCCCTTCCCGCAGGACGGTATAGTCCGTGGCGGCCTCCTCTCCCGTACCGTTGCAAGAGGCCCAGACTTTGCGGTTGCGGTCTTCGCGGAGGAGAGTGGCGATGGTTCCTTTCGTCTGCGGCAGGCGCCCCTCCACGACGGCCGCGTAGCGTCTATCGAGCACCATGGTTTTCCAGTTCTTTTGCAGGATTTCCTGTGTCCGCTTGTCTTTGGCATAAATCATCAGACCGGAAGTTTCCCGGTCGAGGCGGTGCACCACAAAGAGCCGGGCCGCGGGATTGTTCCTTTTGATATATTCGCTCAGGATGTAGAAGGCGGTTTTGCGGTGCTCTTTTTCGGTACCGACCGAAAGCAATCCGTTCCGTTTGTCGGCAACTATCAGCCGTTCGTCTTCGTACACGATGCGGAGCATCGGGTGATGCAGTGTTCCGGCTGTCCGGTGTTTTGTGACCGTAACCCTGTCGCCTGCTGTCAGCGGGGTGTCGTGGCGGGTGGTATGGCATCCGTTCACCGCGACCTGTCCGTGCGTCAGATACGATTTCACGGAGCTGCGGCTCCTGCCTTCCATGCGTTCCAACAGAAACGGCAGCAGCGTGCCGTCTCTCTCTACTTTATATTCCATAGGTCATAACAGTTTCTTGTAATGGCACACGAGCAGTTGTCCCGTTTCGTCGCGCAGATGCATCCCGTTGCCGCGGCAATATTTGAATACGCGGCAATTCCCGCACGCACCGTGCCGCATCCATTCGCGGTCGCGGTATGGTGCGAAACGGTTGTTCCATACGTCCATGAAATTGTCTCGGTAAATGTTGCCCTGGTCGTAGCGGGCCCGAATGCTCGTGCATCCCGAGATGGCGCCGTCTACCCTGATGCCGGCGATGGATACGCCGGCGCTGCAGTGGTAGAACGTGTCGCGTACATCGCCTTCGTACCGGCCGAGAAAGCCTTCGCATCCGTAATTGACCGCGATGCGGCCTTCGCGGCGCGTATCTCGGATGAACTCCATCAGACGGCGGAATTGTTCCGTATCGAGTTGCAGACTCGGGTCGTCTGCGCCGCGGCCTACCGGGAAGATGGTGAAGATGCGCCAGCGTTTCACCCCTTCGGCTATCAGGAAATCCCGGAATCGGGGCAGGGTGGCGAGGGTGTCTGCATTGGCGCAGGTCACGGCATCGTAGAGGATGTCCGGCTGACGGGCGAGCAGCCGGAGGGCGCCGAGCGCGCGTTCGTAGCTGCGTTCGTTCCGCCGTATGCGGTTATGAGTTTCGGCGAAACCGTCGAGGCTGACGGTAGCCGTATGCAGGCCGGCACGAAGCAGCGACTCCAGGCGGCGTTCGTCGAGCAGCATTCCGTTCGTGACGATGCCCCACGGATACCCCCGGTCGTAAAGGGCCCGTCCGACCTCTTCGATGTCGCGCCGCATCAGGGCCTCTCCGCCCGTAATGACGATGAGAACCCGATTCGGAACGACATGTGGGGTTATCGTATCGATTGTCCGGAGAAAATCGGCGGCGGGCATGTCGGGTACGGCGGCCTCGCTGCGGCAGTCGCTTCCGCAGTGACGGCACGCGAGGTTGCAGCGGAGGGTAGCCTCCCACATGATGGTACGCAGTTCGTGAGCCGCGATGCGTTTGTCCTCTATACTGGAGAATATGTCGAGTGCGAGCCGTCTGCGCACTCCCAAGCCGTTCTTCATCCTCTCTCCGGCATTATTCGCTGTCTATCCTCTCCACGATGATGTCGTCCATGGTGAGGAAGGCTTCGTTGTTTGGGGCGGAGTTTATCTCTTTCAGGATGCGCCGGTATTTGTAGGTAGGCTTCCCGAGTTTGTCTTCCGGGCTTCTGTCGTCCATTATCTCGACATAGATATGCCGGGCCTCCCAGGAATTTCCGACCGCCACGGCGGCGTGTTCTATCAGGAACCGGCCGTTGTAGTTGGTGTGCGTGGAGTCCGTGCGTATCCCTTCGCCGTCTATCATGGTGACCTTGATGCCGTATATCGGGACGATGTTGCCCGATTCGTTTATCCAGCCGACCTTCCCGTCGAGCGAGATGTTCAGCGGATGGTGCTTTCCCTCCTCAGGCGGCCTGGCGCCGCCGTTTTCCGACGGGGCGTCCGCTGCGGCCGAACATCCGCCCGCAAGCAGTACCGCCGCCACCAGAACGGTCAATAGCGATGATTGTAAACGGAAAACGTTTTTCATGTCGTATGTGTGCGGTTCGTAAAGGGGGAGCGTGTACGTTCCTGTCGAATCTTTCGGCAAAATTAATAATTGTCGATTAAATGATTGCGCGGACGGGAGCTCCGACCGGAATTATCGGTACGTCGTTTTCATTTTTTGCGCTCCAGAGCGAAATCCACGCTCTTCGTGACAGTGCCGTGGTTCCATGAACTGCCTTCCCCCCGACCGGTGTAATCCTCCTCCGTTATGATGATGGTGTGACGGGCTTCCTCGAACAGAATGCCGTTCTCCCTCTCCTGTGCGTCGGCCCGGAGTTCGACCTTCTCTACGTTCGGGAAGATGTGTTCGAACTCCATAAGGTATGCGCCGGCCCGGTCTGTATAGACCGTATCGGTCAGCTCCGGTGCCTCTGCGCTGCGGGAGATTACCCGGATGCCTTCCAGCGGCGAGTGGGCCTCGGCATCGGTGACGGTCCCTTTGAAAGTGAAGCGGGCGTACGGCGTGCCGTATTCGCCGGCGGATTGGTACTCTTCGTTGTTGCACGATGCGGCGATTCCGGAGAATCCGAGCAGCGAAAGCAGTCCGGATAAAAGGCGTGTTTTCATGACTTTTCCATTGTGGCGGTTTCGGGCAGGCCTCTTCGGCGCTCCCCTTTGTTAATAGGATGCGGAAGGGGGGCGTTTTGTTGCATCCGGTGCTGAAAATATTTTCCGGCGGTACATTGCGGCGGGAGCGGGCATCCCTTTGGAAAGGGGAGTGATTCGGTGCCGATGGCATGTCCTGGATGTCCTGCGTGTGCGGAAAATGGCTAAATTTGTCGAAAGGATTTTTCGCCATGCGGGCATACACTTATATCGAACACGGGAAATTCGGACTGTCGGATAAGCCGGTACCGGAACTGACGGGGCCGCGCGATGCGGTCGTACGCGTGACGCTGTGCAGTATTTGTACGAGCGACCTGCATATCAAGCACGGCAGCGTGCCCCGTGCGGTGCCGGGCATCACCGTCGGACACGAGATGGTGGGAGTGGTGGAGCAGGTGGGGGCGGAGGTTGCCTCGGTGAAGGTTGGTGACAGGGTGACGGTGAACGTCGAGACCTTTTGCGGCGAGTGTTTCTTCTGCCGCCGCGGCTATGTGAACAATTGCACCGACCCGGAGGGGGGCTGGGCGTTGGGATGTCGTATCGACGGCGGTCAGGCGGAGTATGTCCGGGTCCCTTATGCCGACCGGGGTCTGAACCGTATTCCCGATGCGGTGAGCGACGAACAGGCCCTGTTCGTGGGAGACCTGCTCGCTACCGGATTCTGGGCTGCCCGTATTTCGGAGATAACGGAGGGGGATACGGTACTGGTCATCGGGGCGGGGCCTACGGGGCTGTGCACCTTGCTCTGCGTGATGCTGAAGAGGCCGAAGCGCGTCATCGTCTGCGAAAATTCGCCGGAAAGAGCCCGTTTCGTGAAGGAGCATTATCCCGGTGTGCTGGTGACCGGCTCGGAAGAGTGCCGGGATTTCGTGCTTCGCCACAGCGACCATGGAGGGGCCGATGCGGTGCTGGAAGTGGCTGGAGGAACCGATACGTTCCGGTTGGCGTGGGAGTGTGCACGTCCCAATGCCGTCGTCACGGTTGTCGCGCTTTATGACAGACCGCAGTTGCTGCCTTTGCCGGAAATGTACGGAAAAAACCTGACCTTCAAGACGGGAGGGGTGGATGGCTGCGACTGTGCCGAGATTCTCCGTCTTCTCGAGGAGGGTAGAATCGACACAACACCGCTCATTACCCATCGCTTCCCGTTGAGCCGTATCGGAGAGGCATACCGTCTTTTCGAGGAGAGGGCAGACGGTGTAATCAAGATAGCGGTCGATTGCGGTAAATAGTTGTCGAGGCATCCGTTCCAGCCGGGTACAGGACGACGGAGTATCGGACAGACCGCGGTCCCCGGGCCGCATGTCGTCCGTCAATGTGTAACAGGAAGTATGAGAATAGACCACGTTGCCATTTATGCACATGACATCGAGTGTGTCAGGGATTTTTTCGTACACTATTTCGGGGCTTCGGCAGGTGCCGTGTACCATAATGTCCGTACGGGTTTCAGGTCGTATTTTCTCGTTTTCGGCGACGGTTCGCGGTTGGAGATAATGACCTGCCCCGGTCTTTCGGACGATGCGGGGCCGTCGCCGCGTTGCGGTCTTGCCCATATTGCGATGGGGGTGGACAGCAGGGAGGCGGTGGACGAACTGACCTGTCGGCTCGGCAGCGACGGTTACGAGGTACTTAGCGGACCGAGGACGACGGGAGACGGTTATTACGAGAGTTGTATTCTCGGGCCGGAAAATAATCTGATTGAGATAACCGGAGAATAGCGCTCCCTGCCGTCTGCAAGGTGCTGCGATTATCGGACAAGCAAGTTGTCTCGGTGACTGACCCTCCCTTTGGGTGGGTATGTTTTGTCACGCTGTGTATCTTTTGTCAAGGAGTAGTTCGACCGCGCTTGTCGCTTGAATCTTGCATAAGATTTGCCTCAAATTTACCTGTTTTGACTATTCATTGCCTAAGGTGTGGCGATAAAAAGGATAGGGGAAACGCAAATGAAAAAGCCTAAAAAACTGTAATTGCCAGTTTCTTAGGCTTGTCGGGGTAGCGGGATTCGAACCCACGACCCCCTGCTCCCAAAGCAGGTGCGC
>OGOQ01001686.1_pt1 | contig 15791 bp, 19 predicted proteins | sample 1552691 | NCBI WGS metagenome assembly OGOQ01 (sample SAMEA2580209, study PRJEB22360) | human gut metagenome | biome: human gut; feature: human-associated habitat; material: faeces | place: Denmark | collected 2008/2010
ATTCTTTTCCATAAAAAATTCCTCTCTGTTCTCTGTCAACATCTCTATTTTAACAGATTTTTTGAAGTTTTTCAAGTAGTTGCAAGAAGAAAAAAAATAATCCTTCCACCGCAAGTGGTCCACCTTCCTTTGCAAGTAAGGTTAAATGTTTCCCTTACGGGATATTACCCACTTAAACACCTCTCACAAGGGAAAACTTTACAAAAAAATATCCGCTATTTCTAAGAAACAACGGATATTTTTACTCTTTTCAGCAAATAACTATTTAGCTTGTAATTTGTTTACAGCTTTAGTTAATCTTGATTTCTTTCTTGCAGCTGTATTTTTGTGCAAGATACCTTTTGAAACTGCTTTATCACACAATTGGTATGCTTTTGATAATGCAGATTTTAAAGCATCAGCATCTTCAGCGTTTGCAAGTTCTAATACTTTCTTAACCGCAGTTTTGATTGATGTTCTGAATGCTTGGTTTTTCAATCTATTTCTTTCAGCGATTAATACTCTTTTTTTAGCAGATTTAATATTTGCCATTTTATTTTGCCTTTCTTTACTCTTACGTTCGGGTAATGAAGCCGAACACATTTGAGGATGTGAGTAACAATATATTAAATAAAAAATTTTATATTTGCAACCCACATGTTAAATTATGTAATACGGCAAATTTCAAGCAACTACTACGTTTATAGCATAGCACTATTTTTTACTGTTAATTAATGTAACAATTATACACAAGAATTAGTTCTAAAGGATTATTTTTTTTAGTAATTTGTGGTATAAATTTTATATAAGTAAGAATTATAGTTATATAATAATTCGTTTAAATAAGATATGGAGGCACAAATGTCAGTAGGACAATTCGTATTTATGTTACATAGCCATCTTCCTTATTACAGAAAAGCCGGTATGTGGCCGTTTGGGGAAGAAAACCTTTATGAATGTATGGCAGAAACTTACATTCCTTTGTTGAATGCAATCTCTGAATTATATGATGAAGGTATCAAAGCTAAGTTAACAGTAGGTATTACACCAATTCTTGCAGAACAGTTAAACGACCAACATTTAAAAGAAGGTTTTGTTAAATATGTGGACTCAAGAATTGCGCAGGTATCTAAGGATTTGGAAAGATATCCTGATCCTAAAGTGCCTCACTCTCAACACCTTAAATATTTGGCAAAATACTATTTTGACTGGTTCACAAATATTAAAAATTCATTTGTTAACAAATATGGCATGGATTTGATTGCTCAATTTAAAAAGTTCCAAGATTTGGGATGTATCGAAATTACCACATCTGGCGCAACTCATGGTTTTTCTCCATTATTGGCAACAGATAGCAACTTGAACGCTCAATTCAAAATTGGTTCTGACACTACAAAAAGATTATTTGGACAAAAAGCGTGCGGATGCTGGTTACCAGAATGTGCATACAGACAAGGTTACGAATATGTTGGGAAAGATGGGAAAAAACATTGGCGCCCTGCAATCGAAGTAACTTTGCAAAATAACGACATTGAATACTTCTTTACAGAATCACACGTAATAGAAGGGGGTAATTCAATCGGAAACAGACGTGTAATCGGGGTTTACGGCAATATCGAATATATTCCGCTACCTGATAGACCGGCTACTGGTTACGACACATACGCAGCATACTGGCTACCAGATGCACAAGTTGCAGTAATGGGAAGAAACGAAAGAGCAGGTTATCAAGTTTGGTCAGCAGCTGACGGCTATCCTGGAGACGGAGTATATAGAGAATTCCACAGAAAAGATGCTAAGTCAGGTATGCACTACTGGAGAATTACTTCACCTAAGACTGATTTAGGTGATAAAATGCTTTACGATCCGGTTCTTGCATTAAATAAAGTAAACGAAAATTCTGACCACTATACAACTTTGATTTACCATATGTTAAACGATTACAAAAAAGCGACAGGTAAAGAAGGTTTGGTAATGGTATCATTCGACACCGAATTATTTGGTCACTGGTGGTTTGAAGGTGTTGAATTTATCAAACAAGTAATCAAAAAATTCAATACATATCTTCCGGAAGTTGAAAGAATGACTGCAGGTGAATATGTTCACTCTCATCCACCAAAAGAAGCTATTCAAATCCCTGAAAGCTCTTGGGGACAAGGCGGACATTTCTACGTATGGAATAACCATTTGACAGAATGGATGTGGCCAATTATCCATGCTTGCGAAAAACGTATTAATGCAATTGCAGACAAATATTCTGAAATTCCAGATGACAAATTATTATTAAGAGCATTAAAACAAATGGCTAGAGAAAACTTATTGTTACAAAGTTCAGATTGGCCGTTCTTAATTACAACATGGCAAGCAAAAGATTATGCTACAGACAGATTTAGAGAGCATGTTGACAGGTTTGAAACAATTTGCGACATGATTGAAAGTGGCAATATTGATGAGGCTAAATTGAAAGAAATTGAAGATATTGATAACTGCTTCCCAACAATTGACTACAGAGTTTATCAATCAATTGAAGAAGGAGTTATTCCTCAACAATCAGCAAAACTCGCTCCATTGTATAAATAAAACTTGAATTTCAAATAATGAAAAAATGAGTTTCTATAATGGAAACTCATTTTTTTCGCATAAATTCTCTTGCGGAATTTGGATAACATAGCTCAGGGTGTTTCATGATAAGCAAAAATCTTTCCATACCGGATATCCCAACTTCAGCGACATTTCTAAATGTAATTTCTGACTGAGGCTTTATTCCAATAAGTAATTCACTAAAAACATTTTTGTATTTTTGGAACATATTAGAGGCAAAATCAGCCATTCCAACCCATGGATCAATGATTATTGTATTTTTATTCGGTTTACCATTAAACGTAGAACCATCTTTATTAAATACACAAACCATATGATCTAGAAAAGAACCATCAACTTTTAAACCAGCAGTACAAGCATTATCGACCCCGTTTATTCTCAAAATCGTAGCTGCCATAAACGCATCTTCACCACAATTTCCAAGTTTATCATACTTAAATTGCCCTAAAACATTATTTACTCGATGATAATCATCTTTTCCACCTATACGCCAATTTTCACGCGCATTATGAATTCGTTTTACAATTCGTCTGCGCCATGCAAATAAACGAAGGAATTTGCGATCTTTTGGATTTTTATTATAGAGAAGAGCATATTCCGGTTTATCTATAAATTTCCTATATAAATCCCAATTTGCCTCTTCTATATCTGCCATTTTTGCACTAATTTTAGTTGTAGAAATATGAGGAAAAGTATTCTTAACTTTTTGACAAACCCATTGAGCATCTCGGACTTCTGGGCAACGAGAAGTAAACAAGAGATTATTTTGAGAAGAATTTACACTATTCATACTTTGATTAAGAGTGCTAAAAAAAATAATTGCCAAAGTTATTACAATTATTTACATTTTTTATAAAAAAATTAAACAAAACTCTTGCAAAAAAAAATTCAGCATATTATAATAAGACTTGTCGAAGGACTTGACAATATAATATGGGAGCGTAGCTCAGTTTGGTTAGAGCGCATGCCTGTCACGCATGAGGTCGCGAGTTCGAGCCTCGTCGTTCCCGCCATTTTAAAATTAGCACCTTCGGGTGCTTTTTTAGTGCATTTTGACTGAGTTTTAGGTGGTTGTATTTTATCGAGTGGTTTGATTATAACAGATGGTGCGATTTTTTCGGGTAATTGGCTTTGTGTGCGAGTTTGAGGGGGCGGAAATAATCAAACCATGTGTTATTTTACAATAACAGTGGAGATGTTTTTTGTAAATTTGCTTTATGAGCGCGTTTTACGGTTATGAAACATCAAACTATATATAAGTCAAAATGGTCGAAAGCGGAGATTTTGTGGATATTTCCTCTTTTAAAGCGGTATTTTAGGAATATATTCAAGCACAACATGTTTATATGGGAAAGAGCCAATAACATTACCTGTCAGATAATCTAGTTTTTCAAGGAATCTCGTATCTTTTGATATTAACTTATATTTAGATAATGCCGGAAATACAACTTCTCCACCATGTTCCATATTTGATGATATTTGCGAACCTTTAGGTATTCTATATTCTATTAACATAGGCTCAAATGCAATCTTTCCTTCAACATTATATGGAGTGCAAAGATATTGCTTAGTTCCTAATTTATCGTGAGCAGCGTAAGCGAAACCTCTTGTTGGAACTATTGTATCACCAATTTTAGCCGCATTTATTACATCAAAATCTTGTCTTGCAGTTCCTATGCGTCGCACTACCCCTCTATAAGCAACACAATCTCTTGGTTGTGGAGTTAGTTTTGTAAAATTTACATTAGTATCCAGTAAATCTATAATTTGTTCATTATAATATGCCACTCTCTTATCATAGAGTTCTTTATATTTGTTGGGATTTTTCTCTTTAAAGTGCTCTATGCCTTTAAGACGGCTTTCTAATGTATCATTATAAAAACCATTAACCGCATGAAAATCATGATGACCGATTACCTCAGTTTTTCCATTTTTGCAATATGGTCTAACATAGCCTGCTGGCGGTGGGCTCCACCATGATTCAACTTTTTTTACAAAGGTATCTGTTTTTAGTTCAGATGCATATTTTAGTCCGTTTAACTTAGCAGGTTTAGTTGGTTTTGTTTGTAAAACACTAGTTTTACCTACAGTTTTTACCCAAGAAACAGTTCTTTCTGCTAAATTTATTCCAACTTTTCCAAATCCCATATAAACCCCTTTAATTTCCTCTGATATTAATATAAAGTATTTTATAACCCCAAAATTGCTTTTTTATTAAAGAATCTTAATATACTAGAGTACTCAAACTCTCTGTTAAAAATAATCAAATCACCTGTTTCTTTACATGTAATATGTGGGTAAATAAAGTACAAGTGTAAGTTGCATGTATTATCACTAGAATTTTTCATTAATATTCACTGTGGACTTAGAAGAGAAAATGAGACAACTTGATAAAAGTGAGTTCAAAATCCGACAAATTAAAAATATGAATAGCTAAAACTAAATTTTAATAGAATAACTCATCTCCATCTCATAGTTAATTATATCTTGTTATGGGACTACTTTTACATTTTGTTAGTTCTATCTAAGGATTTTTATGTATAATGATGTTATGAATGAATGTTTTAATAAAATTATTGATGAATATAAAAATTTCCCTGAAGTCAAAGCTGTTGCTTTAGGAGGCTCAGGAGTAAACAATACTTCTGATAATTTGTCAGATATAGATGTTTACATATTTGTAGAAAAAGATATAGCAGTTAAAAACAGGGAAAAACTCGTAAAACAACACTCCTCAAAATATGAAGTTGGTGGAGAGTATTTTGGCTCAGGCGATGAATTTTTTGTAGATAAATTAAATAGTCAATTAGATGTTATGTACTGGAATGTTAATTGGTTTGAAAGTATTGTCGAGAATACTTGGTTTAAATATTATCCATCAAATGGTTATACAACCGCATTTTTATTTACTTTAAATAATTTTCAAATTATTTATGATGAGGATAATTGGCTTAAAACTATACAAGATTCAATACAAACAAAATATCCAAATGCACTTAAACAAAATATAATAAAAAGAAATATGATGTTGCTTAAAGATAAACCTTTTGCTTCATATTATGAACAAATAGAAAAAGCAATAAACAGAAACGATATTGTCAGTATTAACCATAGAATTTCTGCTTTTATGGCTAGTTATTTTGATATTATCTTTGCAGTAAATGAATTATTGCATCCGGGCGAAAAAAGGCTTGTTAAATATGCAAAGGATAATTGCCAGATTTTACCTAATAACTTTGAAGAAAATATCAATAAACTTCTGGTTCAGCCAAATTCTGAAACATTAAACATACTTGATGACATGGTTGAAAGTTTAAGGCAAATCTTATATTTGGGCTACCATATCTAGTGAAGATATAAGCCTACATATCTTTAGGGCAACTGGGGTATAATTCAAGTGTTCGCAATACTTCTTAAAAAGTTCGAACCTTGCGTCTTCAACCCCGCCATTTTTAAAATTAGCACCTTCGGGTGCTTTTTTAGTGCATTTTGACTGAGTTTTAGGTGGTTCTATAGTTAATTTATTTTGTTCATGTATTCTTGATAGTCTAAACAATGTATCAAAAACTGGGGGTAACTCTACATCTAGCTTTCCGTCATAATAACTTGAGTTCGATATTACAGTTTGCGAAATGAAACGTTTATCTTCAACTGTACCATTCAAGAACATAAGCTACTGCTTTATTAGATTCTGTTATAATATTGTTTCATTTTCTTTCCTCTTTACTTACTATTACCACCTTGCACGTAAAAGTGATGTTTGTACCACCTATTAGATAAATTTTTATATTTTTTATAAACTTCCGCTTTTACTTCAAGTTGCTTGGAGCATTAGGGGGAACCCTTGACGAAGTCGGAATTGAACTTGATCAAGCAGAAGTTCATCAAAATCCGTTATATTTAAAAGCATTACAAATATTGAATACTGCTAAAGATGATGCTGAGCTTTCTTGCTACATTGAAGCTTTAAAAATTGTCCAAAAAGCTCTAAAACATTCTATCGGAAATAATCAATAACTATTGCCAAAAACAATTCATTTTGCTAAAATTTTGAAGAAAATATTTTAGATAGGAGAAAATCATGAAAAAAATATTTATTTCAATATTACTTGTAGCACTTACATCAACTACATGTTTTGCTGAAGAAATATATTCTATTAAAACTTTACACAAAATGGAAATCATCGCAAATTCACCAATCAATAAAACCGATTTAGAAAACGCAAAAAACATAATGACAAATGTATATCAAAAGACAGCAGAAGGAGTAAAAAATGGGAAAGGTCCATTTTATGCTGAAATATACGATGAAAACGGGAACTTTGTTGTGTCATCTTCAAATAGCGTTGTAGAAGATAATTGCGCTTTATACCATGCAGAAGTTAATACACTAAAAAAAGCATTTGAGAAGTACAAACAGTATGACTTATCTCCTCAAAATTTGACAATATATATAAATGCTGAACCTTGCATAATGTGCGCAGGCGCTCTTATGTGGTCAGGAGTTAAAACTATTTATTTTGGTGTCCCTTCCAAAGATGTTGAAAGAATTACAGGTTTTGACGAAGGCTATAAACCAAATTGGGTAAAAGAATTTAAGAAAAGAGGAATTACTGTTTATGGAAGCATTGAAAAAGCTACAGGAGAAAAAGTTCTACAAGATTATGTAGATAGCGGGAAAGAAATCTACAAACCTTCTAGAGAAGAAAAATTAGTTGGAATGCCAAATCCTTGGACAGAATGTAATACTGATTTTAAATGCGGAACAAAAAATGCCGGATTTAATTTTCCACTATCTCTATCAAATTACAAAATTAGAGCGATGAAAGGAATGTTTGAAATTTCTTATCCACTTGATGAATTTAGAACAGTAACCGTCAGAAAAGGATTTGATGAAAGCAACAATGGTGATAATAGCGGAGATTACAACAAATATCCAGACAACAAAATCTATACTCTTGAAAATGGTGTAGATATCAATATCAGAGGTGACAAAAATAAGATTTATGTAATGTACTTTATGGCAGAATCTGGAGTATATTCAGCGAGATGCGAACAAGGAATGACAAAAAGAGAAGTAGAAGGCATCTACAACGTAATCAGAGAAGCTGAAGAACCCAAATTGCCATAAAATCATTTAATTAACAATTTAGTAATAATATTATATTCCGAATTTTTAAAAGAGTTTTTGTAAATTGCAAAAATTCTTTTTTGAAATAAATTTTACTAACACTGCAAGCATTTTATCGTTTTGTGGCGCACAATCAAGACATAGTTCCCTATTTAATACTATTTTTTTAGTCAATTTTTAAAAATTAATTTTATTATTTTCTAACATTTTTTCTTTTAACTCGTCTAGTAATCGTGTCAATTCATTGATTTCTTCTACTGAAAATGTTTTTAATGTTTTTAGAGCTATTTCTCGATATTTTTCATCAGTGTTTTTATATAATTTTTTACCAAATTCGGTGAGTTCGGTATGTTTTACCATTATATTATGATTGGTACTCAAAACTCTTTTAATATAACCTTTTTGCTCCATTACATTTAAAATTTTACCAACATGTGCTTTGCCTTTATAAACAAGTTTTGCAATATCACTTTGTGACAACTTCGGATTTTGCAAAATATGCGACAAAATCTTAAATTCATCTAATTCAAGCATTTGTTCATGTCCAGAAATGAACATTTTATAATAATTTCGTGCCATTAACTCAGACACCCTAGCAGTATCTGATAATTTATAAAAAACATTGCCAACATAAGGCATATTATTGATATTTTTGTCATCCATTACACAGTCCTCTTACATTTAATCTTACAATAAATAATACTTTTTGTAAAAATCAACTATAAATCTGATTTTTTATAGGATAAAAAATTATAGAATGTTCATGATGTAGAAATATGAGGATTTTATTATGAAATGGGTTATTATTCTATTATTAATTGCTGCCGGCGTTTGGGCTTATTTGAATGTTGACTTTACCGGAATGAAAAACAACACACAAGATAATACGATGAATGCTATTAAAAATGAAAAAACTATTAAAAAATTCTTTGATGCAGATCAACAAAACAAACAAGAAACTCAAGATACTATAAGAGATAATTTTTAATTTGTAAATTGCTAAGATTAAACATGTAATAAAAATAAGACCGGTTCTCATAACCGGTCTTTTATAATTCCTATCCTAAAAATTTTCCTATTCTATTCCTATTGATTTCGTTTTCCTTAATTATCCTATTGATTTTCCAACAACTTTTTTCAGGTTTATGCGATAAAGTTAGTTCCAAACCTGCTTGCTCCGTGAAAGAATGATTGTTTCATCATATCAACCAAAGTCTTTTTAATTACATATCTTTTATTCAAATCAACTGAATTAACAGCTTCTGAAGTTTCTTTATATGTATCTGTAACTGTATTTGAAAATAAAAGCATAGTTGCCATAGCCTTAAAACCTCTCTGTTTCTTTATTTAGCTCTCACTCTTATATAAAAAATTTTTGTATTAAATTATTGACTTTTTCAATACAATTTATATAATTTTCGTTACATAACTTTACAAACATTGAAGTTTTTTATATAAAATTCCGTCAATAAACAAGTATATGAAAGGAGAAAATTAATGGCAGATTCAATGAATGTAACAGGTAACGCAAGTAATATAGATATTTCCAGATGGAAAAAACTTTCTGCACAAGAAATTCTTAAACAAGAGAGCAAAGGCGAGGAAATTCCTTCCGAAATTGTTAGTTGGGCAGAGCAAATGGCAGCACTTGCCAAAATTCCTGATGATGTAACGTATGAACAAGTAGACGGAGATGTTGGACTTGATGCGTTGGATAAGCTAGGAATTTCTCCGGAAGATGCAGGTTTTGCAGCGGCACCGGAAGTTGACAATGCACAAAATCCAACAAAACCAGAGCAACCTGATGCAGTCAAAGATCCGGCTAAAATTGCAGATTTACCACCGGAAAGTCAAGATAACAACATCTTTATGAACGCAACTCCAGGACAAGCAGGAGATGTTAAACCACAAGACACAAATCCGCCTGACACCAACGAGCAACAAACCCTAACCCTTGCAGATCCGGCATTAACAACAGATCCAGAAGAAATTAGAAAAAGAAAAGCTAAAAAAGGATTAGCGTAAAGATTTGATAGCGGATTTGATATCCGCAGACTTGTAAATATAATTACCCGCAACTAAAGAATTTGCACCGTAAAACGTGCAAATTCTTGCTGTTTCAGCATTTATTCCTCCATCTACTTGTATAATCAAGTTTTCAGGAGCTTTTTCTTTTATTACAGGAATTTTATCTGCACAATCTTGCATGAATTTTTGCCCGCCAAAACCCGGTTCAACAGTCATTACCAACAACAAATCTAAATCTTTTAAATATTGGAAAACAACGTCTGGAGTAGTTTTAGGTTTTATAGACAAACCGACTTTTATCCCAAATGACTTAATCAAATCAATAGTTTTTTTAATATCAGTTCCGCACTCATAGTGAAATGTCAATATATCTGCGCCAGCTTTTACGAACGGTTCAACATATTTTTCAGGATTTTCAATCATCAAATGCACATCCAATGGTAGTTTTGTAACTTTTCTAATTGATGCGACAACAGGTACTCCAATTGTTATATTCGGCACAAAATGTCCATCCATTACATCAACATGAACCCAATCTGCGCCACCATCTTCAATTCGCTTTATATCTCTTTCCAAATTTGCAAAATCTGCAGACAAAATAGAAGGTGAAACGTAAATCATTTTACTGCTCCAAAAATTTTACATGCCTCATAAGCTGCGTGTTGTTCCGCCTCTTTTTTAGTTTTTCCAACACCTTTAGCAACTACTTTTCCCTGATAAGAAACCTCTATCTCAAAAGTTTTGTTATGCGCAGGCCCTGTTTCGCCAACAATAGTATAAACAGGAATTTCTTTTGTCAAACCTTGTGTGTATTCCTGCAATATTGCTTTTGCATTGAATTTTTCAAAATTTTTGTCCACTTCTTCAATATAAGGCATCAAAACTTTTTGCAAAAAAGGGATTATCAAATCAAATTTTCCATCTAAATAATATGCGCCTAAAACCGCTTCAAAAGCACACGCACAAACAGATTCAATGTGAGCCAAACCTTGTTTCGCTTCATGTTTTGCAAGAATAATCAAATCACAAAAACCAATTTCATGCGCAATTTTAGACAATGTATTGTCAGAAACAATAATAGAGCGTATTTTCGACAAGTCACCCTCTTGGTATTCAGGATATTTTTTATACAAAATATCTGATGCAGAGAGTTTCAAAACTGCATCACCCAAAAACTCTAAACGCTCATAATTTTCAACATAAGGCAAATCCTGCTCTTTTGTATAAGACGGATGGGTCAATGCCTTTTTGAAGAAATCAGGATTATCAATTTTTATACCAAAAATTTCTTCTAACTTCTGCATTTAAAACAATCCTTTAATACAATTTACAATATCATGAGAAAAAACAAAATATTTGCAGAAATAATACATAACAGGAATTGTGAATATAAAACTATCTGTTCTATCCAAAAATCCGCCATGTCCCGGAAGCGAATTTCCTGAATCTTTTACACCTGCATCTCGTTTCAAAAGAGATTCACACAAATCACCAATTTGAGCAAACACAGTACATAAAAAGCCTGCAATAACTGGAATGTACCATTTTACATCAATCATATAAACTTTAGAAATAAACAAACCAACAACGCAAGAGCCTAACACTGCGCATATAGCACCACCAATTGAACCTTCGATTGTTTTATTAGGACTTATAACTGGCGCTAACTTATGTTTGCCAAACCTTGTTCCTGCATAATAACATCCAACATCCGTCAACAAAATTGCAGTAAACATCATTACGACAAAACCTAATCCATCGTGATAATCAGCTGATGACATATCTCTCAATAACTGCAAATGTAAAGGGAAATAACCGCAATATACAAAACCTAAAATTGTTGTCGCAACATTAGCAATATACGGTTGTCTACCTCTAAATAACACCCACATAAATGAAAACAAAGTACACAAAATCAACGCCGAAGCAACATATTTTGCCTGATCAAAGAAAGTAATAATAGCCAGTATTGCCTCAGCTAATAAGATGATTTTAAGGCTTGGATAAAAACCTTTATGCTCCAGAATTTTAACATATTCTTTCGATGCGAAATATATTATAAACGAAAGCATTATCAAAAGGGCAACCCCACCGAGCATTATGCAGCCCATAGCAATTGTCCCCATTATGAAACCTGTTAACATTCTTGTTGCGTTTTTATTCAAGCCTTTAATTTCATCCATTATACTGTCATAACCTCTTTTTCTTTGTCAGCTACGGCCTTGTCAATAATACCGGTATATTTATCAGTCAATTTTTGAATTTTGTCTTGATTGTCTTTTACAGTATCTTCTGGAAGGTTTTCACTTTTTTCGATTTTTTTCAAATCATCAGTCATATCACGACGAATATTTCTGATTGCAACTTTTGCGTCTTCTCCAATTTTCTTAACTTCTTTGGCAGTTTCACGTCTTCTTTCTTCTGTCAAAGGAGGGAATGGCAAACGGATACAAATACCGTCACTGTTTGGCGTAATACCAATTTCAGCCTTAATAATAGCTTTTTCAATTTCTTTCAAAATTGATTTGTCATAAGGAGTAATAACAAGAGTAGTTCCGTCTTGAACTGAAACTTGTGACATTTGTCTTAGTGGGGTTGGCGCTCCATAATAATCTACCAATACTTTATCCAAAATCATCGGATTAGCTCTGCCTGAACGAATAGACCCAAATTCTTTGTGAAGCTGAGTTAAAGATTTTTCCATCTTTTCTTCTCCGAACAAAAATAGTTCTTCAAGTTCCATTTTTACCTCTTTCTTTTATATTCTAAACTTATTACTATTAATTTATATATGTACCGATCTCTTTACCTTGCAAAATACCAGTAATAGCATCTTTTGCATCAAAATCAAATACTACAATCGGAATATTATTTTGTTTACACAAAGCACATGCCGATGTATCCATAACTTTCAATCCATTTACGATAATATCATCATAAGTGATTTTATCCAATTTTTTTGCATTCGGATTTGTTTTAGGGTCATCTGTATAAACCCCATCAACGCCATTCTTAGCCATCAACATAGCTTCTGCATTAATCTCAGATGCTCTCAAAGCTGCTGCCGTGTCAGTTGTAAAGAACGGATTGCCTGTACCTGCTGCAAATATTACAACTCTTCCTTTTTCAAGGTGTCTGATTGCACGGTGGCGAATATAAGGTTCTGCAACCTGATTTATTGCCAAAGCACTTTGAACACGGCATGGAATATTCATCTGATTTAGCGCACTTTGCAAAGCAATAGCATTCATAACAGTTGCAAGCATTCCGACATAATCACCTGATGCTTGATCCATTCCTAGTTTTGCGCTATTTTTCATCCCTCTGAAAATATTTCCGCCGCCTACAACAACTGCAACTTCTGCGCCTAATTCTCTAGCTTTTTGAATTTCTTCGGCAATCATTTTAACAGGTTTTTGATCAATTCCAAATTGTTGATCTCCTAATAATGCCTCTCCGCTTATTTTCAATAATATTCGTTTGTATTTCATTTCCACTGGATACCTCTTTTTTAGTAATACTAGCGCAAAGTCACTTGATTGTAAAGCTATCTGCAAAATATTTAATTTGAGGTTTGTTAAGAATTGTTAATAATTCCAACAACCGGCAATTGCGCTTATATCAATAGTTTGAAAAATTGGTATATATTTTTTGTATAAAAAATAGCACTTTTTTAAATCAAATTGTTTTTATATAAACATAAGGTTCACAGACAAAGAAAAGGAGAATATATGGCGCGAGTATTAATTTCTATGCCGGAAGAGTTTTTGCAAAGAATTGACCAAGTTGCAGATGGAGAAAACAGATCACGCAGTGAACTGATTAGAGAAGCATTGAGAACTTACATTTACAAACAAAAAGTTCGAGAATCCACAACTTCTGCCAGAAACGCAGAAATCCTAGAATCTTTACTAGAATAAGACCGCAAATGCGGTCTTTTTTATTTGGTGAATAGTGAATAGTGATTTGTGAATAGTTCTTTTCAGAAGTGATTACATTGCAAATTATTATATTCGAACGAAGTGAGTGATATGAACCACTCACTATTCACTAAAGACTTTATTTTGTAAACTTTCCTTCACATATCCGCAAAATTTTTCTTGATGTTTTTTTATAAATACTGTACTATTAAAAGTGTTATTCAAAATTGAGGTGTGTGTAATGGAAAAATTTACTTGTCCACAAAAATCTGATTTACATAAAATTAAAGTCGATGACATTTCTATAGACTTGCCCGAACTTAAAAACACCTCTGAATCAAAAGCCGTTGCTATCGGAAAATGGATTATCAATTGGATAGAAAGCGACAAAAATATTAAAGAAAACTACCTTATGCCAAATAAACCTGAACTTGCTTATCTTTTAGGCGTAAGTATTGGCACAATTCAAAACGCACTTAGATACGTAGAAGATTTGGGATATGTTGAATCAAAACAATGTATTGGTACAATTATTCGTGACAGAAAAAATTCTGAAACCAATATCAGAAAACTTACCTCAAAACGAGAAATCGCAATAAATTCAATAAAAAAGCTCTTAATTGAAAGTGAAATCAAAGAAGGTGAACTTCTCCCATCTTCAAGGAACATTTCTGCCAAAATAGGATGTTCTGCAAACACAACAAGACTTGCGCTTGAATATTTAGGAACTCTTGGGATTATTGAACATAAATTCAAAAACTCAAGCGAATCAGGTTGGGTTTTAAAATCTTTGAATTTTAAATTTGAAGAAAATTTTGATGAAAACATTACCCTAGTAAAAAAAGTTGAAAATGATTTAAAAAATTACATCACTACAAACCTTAAAATAGGCGATAGATTACCAGCACATGCAGAGTTGTCAGAAAAATTATCGGTAAGCATAAAAACAATTCATGATGCACTAAAATCACTTATCGACGAAGGAATTTTGCTTGCCCGCAGGGGTAGGTACGGAACAACTGTTACAAGAATGCCAAATAGCGACAGTTCTTCTGCCAAAAAAGAAACATCCATTTTTGCACCTGCACCTGATACAGCTTTTTACTATTACGAAAAAACTCAAAACCACATAAAAAAAATGATTGCAGAAAATTACGAAATCGGAGCGAAACTTCCATCAATCATTGAATTTTCAAAACAATTAGATTTAAGCCCGAACACAATCAGAAAAGCATTCCACAACCTTGCCAAAGAAGGCTATTTAGCTTTTTCAAGAGGGAGATATGGTGGAACATTCGTAATCGACATTCCAGAAACAGACGAACAAACATTCAAATGGGTTGCCGTTAACCCAAAATATGCAGAAGTTTACCAGAATTAAAAAACTAAAGTCGGCATAGTAATGCCGACTTATCGTTATTTATAATATCGTTTTTTAAAATAATTTGGATCTGTGATTGCGTAATACGTGCATCCACCTCCATTCATACTAGAAGTAGATGTTTTTGAACACAAAAAAACTGATGAAGTTCCTACTGCTCCACTTGGCAATAATTTCCCTTCATTCGTGATTTCAAAAGTAAATAAATCTCGACCATAAAGATTTGGACCTTTATTCATTCCATTTACATCAATAGAAATTAACATTGGACCAGAATCATTTATTAAAATCAACGCTCCATCCGGTAAAACAAACTGCCCATCATCAAAAAAATTAGAGATGAGAGAGTTTTTTTTATTATATGTTTTATAGGTTTTCAATCCATTAAAATCTACAATATCCAAATCTTTTGAAACTAAACCACTATAATTTGATGATAACGTCTTTACAAAATACTCTTTATACTCTTTAGCAAAAGTTCTTGGTGGATAATCTACAGGCAAAATATCTCTACCAATATCAGATTTCATCAACTCAAATGCTTGAGAAATTTCGGAATAACCTTTTTTAAGTGCGCTTTGTAATTGCTTTCCCTCAACATTATTTACTACACTTGGCATAGTCAATGCTGCTACAACTCCGATGATACCAAGAGTGATTAGGACTTCTGCTAAGGTAAAGGCTGCTAGGCGCCCTAAAAACAGGCGCAGGCCATGATTATGAGAGGGTTTTAGACTATTGCCCCCCCCCC
>OGOQ01001705.1_pt1 | contig 15628 bp, 8 predicted proteins | sample 1552691 | NCBI WGS metagenome assembly OGOQ01 (sample SAMEA2580209, study PRJEB22360) | human gut metagenome | biome: human gut; feature: human-associated habitat; material: faeces | place: Denmark | collected 2008/2010
TTTTATCAAGAGCCTCAGATTTCGAAAGATTTCTGAGGCTTTTTTGTTTTCACGCGGATTGGTTCTTTGTCACGCAGATGGTTTTTTGTCACGCAGATTTCGCAGATGACGCAGATTTTTGACCTGTTCGGTCTGGGATTTCGCAGATGGACGCAGCTCCTTTTACCTTTTTACCCTTTTACTTTTTTACCTTTAAATCTCTTTTACCTTTATATTTTTTGTATTCTCATAGTCTACACTATCGTTTTTCTCACAAAAATGATGGTGAATCTTCTTGAGTGATCTTTACGTATAAAATGTTAACGGATTGTGGATTTTCATTTATAAAATCAGAAAAATTACGTACTAAAATGTTTCTTTCCACCAAAAAGTTGCGAAAATTCCCCCCCCCCATTCATTTTTTTTTATTACTTTTGCCCCCAGAAAATTCAAACTATCATGTAAACGGTTAATTTATATAATTACCTATTTATATAGTAAAAACGGAATAAACAAATAGACTTAACTAAACTCTTTAATAGATGGTGAAACGATTGATTTTAGCTACAGTGTTACTCTTATTTGTATCGCTAGCTAATTATGCGCAAAACACGGGAGTCAAGTCCAACCTCTTATATTGGGCTACAACAACTCCTAATCTCGGTGTCGAGACTGCCTTAGGCAAGAAGCATACCGCTCAGGTATTCTTTGGCTTCAATCCTTGGAAACAGTCCGGTGGCGACCAGTCAAGCCTTCGTCATTGGCTTTTGCAACCAGAATACCGTTACTGGTTCTGCCAGAGCTTCAATGGCTGGTTCTTGGGTGTTCATGCCATGGGCGGACAGTTTAATGCAGGAGGAGTGAAGTTACCCCTTGGCATTTTCAAATCTCTACGCGACCATCGCTATGAAGGATGGTTTGTAGGTGGTGGTGTGACCGCTGGTTATCAATGGCCTCTTTCCAAGCACTGGAACCTGGAAACCTCTGTAGGTTTCGGATATGATTATATCCAGTACGACAAGTTCAAGTGCGGTGCCTGTGGCGAGAAGGAGAAGTCATCTCATGACAACTACGTGGGTCCTACCAAGGCAGCCATTTCTCTTATTTATATGTTGTAACTCATTAAACATAATCTATGAGTATGAAAGATTTTAAGAACTACATATTATTATTCAGCTCTCTTTTGATGGCTATGCCTCTTGCAGCCCAGGATTGCAAGAGTCTCAAGTTGGCTGCCGATAAGATTCAGGTATCTAATGTACAGATGTCTCATTACAATGACCTGGTTACGGTTGCGATGGATTTAAATCTCGATTCCCTGGATCTCCCTACCAACAACCAGCTTGTCTATACTCCGATGATCAAGCATAAGGGTGAGCTGCTCAAGATGCCGGAGATTGTTATCAACGGCAGAAGACAACAGATTATGTATGACCGTGGAGTAGGAAAGAAACAGTTGCAGCTTTCACCTCAAGCACTGGTGGTGAAGCGAGACAACAAGAAACAGCAGACCGTGAAGTATCTTGCCTCAGTTCCTCTGTCTTCTAAGGAAAGAAACTACGATTTGGATATTCACGAAGACCTCTGCGGTTGTGGTGATCTGCAGGACGGCAACGATTTCACGGTTGCTCGCCGTCGCCAGCCGGTAGCTTCTTTCGTCCGTCCGGAGGTAGAGGCAATCAAGGTCCGTCATCTGGATAAGCGCGCTTATATCGATTTCCCGGTAGACCGTATAGAGCTGCATCCTGATTACCGCCGCAATCCGGAACAGTTGGATAGCATCATCCGCACCATCAATGCATTGAAGGAAGACAGGAACCTCGAAGTGAGCGGCATCAACATTCATGGTTATGCATCACCAGAGAGTCCTTACACCCATAATGATTATCTGGCAAAGAACCGTGCCAAGACGCTGACCGAATATGTGCGCCGGATGGTGAAGTTGCCAAACAACCTCTTCACGGTTTCTTCTACTCCAGAGGATTGGGATGGTCTGATAGCTTATATTAAAGGTAGCAACCTGGAGCATAAGGATGCCATTCTGGCGATTATTGCCGATAAGAGTCTGAATCCAGATGCCCGCGAGTTGAAGATTAAGAAGCAGTATCCTTCAGAGTATCGCTTTATGCTCGACACCTGGTATCCAGCCCTCCGCCATTCCGACTACCACATTACTTATAAGGTGAAACCTTTCGATGTGGAAGAGGCAAAGGAGATTATCAAGACCAAGCCACAGCAGTTGAGCCAGGAGGAGATGTTCATGGTAGCCCAGACTTACGAGCCAGGCAGCAAGGAGTTTAATGAAGTGATGGAGATCGCCGTCCGCATGTTCCCAGAGAATGAGACAGCGAATCTGAATGCAGCCATAACCCGCTTGAATGCCGGTGATGCAGATAATGCGAAACAATATCTCGACAAGGCTGGAACCAGTGCCGATGCCCAGAATGCCCGAGGAGTCTATGAGATGCTGAAGGGCAACGAGACGCAAGCTCGTTATTATCTGGAGCAGGCAGCCAAGGCTGGTGTTGCTTCTGCAAAAGAAAATTTACAGAATCTATAAAGTTATACATACTGTCTGTTTAGGACAATATAGCTATTCCTTAGAGCCAGGGTACTGCCCTGGCCTGGGACAGACTCCTAGCTCAGGCAAAACTTTTCTAAGTACAACTTCAGAAAGTGACTCAAATATAACGTATTAGATGAATTGTAAACCAAATATATAAAAATGTAATATAATTAGATTTTTAAGAACGTTTATAAGTAAAGAAATAATTATTAATAACAACTATAATAACTTACAAGATGAAGAAAACTTTATTATTTTCCGTTGCATTGGCGGGGCTGATGCTCGGTTCTTGTTCTAGTAGTGATGATCTGAATGGTGGTGGTAACAACACAGGCTTCAATGAGACTGGTAAGGGATATATAAATATCTCTCTTAACTTACCAACACAAGGTAAGAATGTAGTATCAAGAGCAGCAAATGATATTACTGCAGATGGTGATGCTAAAGAGTATAATGTGCAAGATGCAGCTTTACTTTTGTTTGCTGGTACAAATGAAAATGATGCAGTATTTCAAGGAGCATATAACTTAGATGGCTTGAAAAAAACGGATATTGATGCAAATGTTCAGATTTCCACACAATTAACTAAGGTCCAGGAAATTAGCTCGGTTTCTGCAACTGGTAATATTTATGCTTTTGTTCTTGTAAATAAAGGCTCAAATATTGTTGTAGGTACTGATCATAGTATAACCATCAATGGTAGCGCATTCAATGGTAAATTCTCTGCTTTCTCTCAACTTAAAGTTTATGGTGCTTTTGACAAAGAAAATTTGATGATGACTAATGTTCCTGTTGTAACTAAACCAGGTAAAGCACCATTTGATGATGCAACAGTTTTGGCAGATGTAACTAAATCTATCTTTAAGACAGAAGCTGAAGCAAAAGCTAATCCTGCTGCTGATGTTTTTGTTGAGCGTGTAGCTTCTAAGGTTACATTAGGTATGACAGGTTCTGGTACTTCAACAGAAACTCTTTCTGCTGATGATGCAACTGCTAAAACCTTTGCTTACGATTTGGTAGGTTGGAATTTGGCTAACGTAAATAATGCTTCTTATTTGGTTCGTCAATATGATAATTCATGGAAAGATTTGGCATCAGATGGTTCGGATTTCCTTTCTACAGCTGATCGATCTACTTGGACTGCTAATAAATATCGTTTTGCCGGTATAAACTTGATTAAGACTAATGTGTCATCAAATCCTGCTGCTAATAAGTATCGTACATATTGGGGAAAGGATATTAATTATGATACGAATGCTCCATTTGCTTCGGATCCAACTGTAGGAGATGCGAATTTGACATTAGGCAAGAATGCTACTACCTATTGTTATGAGAACACCTTTGATGTAGATCATCAGAATGTTTGTAATACGACTACTGCAATTGTAAAGATGAAGATTACACCTGATTCTTATACAGATGGTACTTTCTATACAATTAATGGAGGTAAAGATGTTGTTTATTCATTGGCATCTGCAAAAACAAAGGTTGGTAATCAGTTCTTAGGAGAGAATACTGAATCTTATTTGAAGGCAACATATTTCCCTGCAATTTCTGAGGCAGGTAAGATTTCTGTGTCTGATGTTGATTTTTCAGATAAAGCAGGTAAAGTTACTTTCAATAAGTTAGTTTTGACATTTACCCCAGATGCTACAGGAGGTACAGCTACTAATGCTGATGTTACCGATGCTGCTGTATTAACTGCTCTTGCTAATAACATCAAGGTTGTAGAATATAAAGGTGGTTATTCTTATTATAATATTTTGATTAAGCACTTTGGTGATGAACTTGCTCCTTGGAATCCTTCTACAAAAACAACAGGTGTTTCATATCCTGCTCCTAACGAGGCTAACTGGCTTGGTCGTTATGGTGTACTGCGTAATAACTGGTATGATTTGGATATTACTGGCGTAAGTCGACTTGGTGCAGCAACTCCAGATGAACTTGATGTAAAGAATGATCCTACTCCAGATGATAATTTGAAGAGCTATATCTCTGTTAAGATCAACGTCCTCTCTTGGGCTAAGCGTACACAGAAAGCAATTCTCGGTCAGTAATTCGATACATTATAAGATAAATATAGAAAACAATAATTGATTAGCGATATGATAGCGCAGAAGATAAATAAATGGTTAAAGGGTGTCATGGCAGCTGCCATGACCCTGACCGTCGCGACCTCATGCCACGATATGTGGCACCAGGATTACAGCGATTGTCCTAATGGTGTATATGTGAAGTTTAAGTATGATTATAACCTCCAGCGTGCCGACATGTTCAACGACCATGTTGGACATGTAACGCTGTATGTATTCGACGAGAACGGAAACTATATAACCCAACAGACCGAGACGAATTCTGCGCTATCATCGCCTCTCAAAGACCCAAATTATGTGATGCACGTCGAGAACCTGCAGCCAGGTAAATATCAGTTCCTTGCCCTTGCCGGACAGAATGCTTACGCCGACCAGTTAACTTCAGGCCGTGCCAAGTTCATTCGTACCACTCCATCGGCTACAGGAGATAAGATGCAGACACTGGAAGTGAATCTCGATCATGAAAATAGGGGAGAGTATGATGAGGTTGTCAACAACAGCCTTCCTCTCGATACCCTCTGGCATGGTAAACTGCTGGAGGCAGTAGAGGTATCATCCTCAAAACCTTCTTATGCAACCATCCCTCTGGTGCGTGATACCAAGAAAATCAATGTGGCGCTTCGTGACCTTGACTCTCCACAGGATATGGATGTCAACGACTACACGATGACCATCGAAGACCATAATGCCCGCATCCTTTGGGATAACTCTCTCGATGAGAGCCGTAAACTTATTTATACCCCTCATGCTACATGGAATACAGTAGATGAGGACGAGCAGGGCAAGATAGCCCATGCTGACTTTATGACTTCCCGCATTCTGAAACACGAAGATTACAACCTGGATGGCCGACTCCTGATTAAGAGTAAGGAGACCGGAAATACGGTAGTCAATATAGACCTGCCAGACCTCTTGAGTCGTCTTCGCACCAGCGAGGAGTACAGTTACAGTGCACAGGAATTCCTAGACCGTGCCTACGATTACAAACTTCAGTTCTTTATCCAGGGTGGCAAGCTCAAATATTGCTACATCACCATCAGTGTGAATGTACTGAGTTGGAGCAAGCGCATCCAGTTCGAAGAACTCCATTAAAACTCTCGAATCCAAATAGAATCGAAAATAAAAAATATTAGTCCTACTGGCTTCTTGTAAGCCCTAAAATATAAAGTATATGTTTAAGATGAAATCGATAATCCGCTCATTGCTAGCCCTTATGCTGGTGATGTCGTTCGCATCCTGTGCGAGCGACAACACTTGCGACTTGCCTATTGCGAACAATAATAGCAAGGTGTTTTTGTCTGTTTCTATAAACGTAGCTGGTGAGGACTCACGAACAACAAGAGCGGAAGATTATTATTTTGAACCAAAACCTTTTGGAGGAGAAGATGGTAATGGCGATCATAAAGGCGAAACTTATGAGCGAACAGTAAATAATATGTCAATGTTGTTCTTCCATCCTGCCAAGAATGATTTGACAGATGGCGAGGCAAGAATAGAAAAAGTAATCTACTTCCCTAATGTGTCTTCTGATGGCACACGTACATTAGCAGTAGAGGTAGATTCGAAGTTCTTGAATGATACTAAACTCCGTTTTTTAGTTGTTGCTAATGTTGGTGATTTATCTGCTTATCAAGGACGTAAGTTGTCTGATGTCCGAGATCAGTTGATTACTGATGTTTTTAATCGTGCAGATAATGCAACGTTTACTAAAACTGGAGAATTAGATGGCTATTCTACCTTCGTGATGTCTTCTCATGGACAGAGCTCATTGACATTTAAAAGTGGATCCGGTACGGAGGAGGATCCTTATCTTATCGACCATATGATAGAGCGTTTGGCTGCAAGAATAGACATCATGCCACATACTGAACTTTATGAGTTTAATAAAAAAACTGGTCTCTGCAAATATTGCTATAATGTTAAGCAGGGTACTGATATAATTGGTGGTTTTGTACTGGAGTATGTCCGTCCTTATAACGTATTGACTTCACAGGAATATGTCTTCAAACGTACAGCTACGGATGCATCATTGGCTAATTTAAAGTATCTTGGACTGGAAGAAGATGATGGAAATAATCAGAACACTAATTATGTGGTGGATCCTACCTCTCTAAATAAGAGCGAGGCTACTTTTGAATATCCTAAGAATACAGATGAGTATTGGGCAAATGCAACTTATGACGATTTCTATCAAACACGTATTGCACATAAAACCCATACGAATTCTATAGGTGGAAAGGCTACTTTCAATCCGGAAACCGACTATTATATCCTCGATTACGTAAAAGAGAATACCTCTTTTGATAATAATGAGAAATATGCTACAGGTCTTGTCTTTAAGGGAAAGTATTATGAAGCTGATGACTGGGATGCTACAAATGTAGTGCCTAAGACTGGTCATGAATCGAACGGAAAAGACAAGGCTTATACCTACGTCATTCGACATAGCGACCCTACGGGTAAAGGTACAACTTCCGACCCAATGCATTACGGCATAGTCCGCAATAACATCTATCGGGTTCGTATCGATGGTATTACTGGCAAGGGACCGGATGGAATGAAGGTAACCCTCAACGTGAGAAAATGGGCAACCTATACTCACAAAGAGACAACAATGTAAAAACGAAACAAATAGATAAACAGAAAGTATAGTTTAAAATTAAACTTTCAGAGAAAATGAAAACGATTAGAACGATACATACGGCATTGATTCTGATGGTGCTAGCCTTTTTATCGGCTTGCTCCACAGATAGTGCTGACCCTATACATGGAGACAGTGGAGGCGACAACCCAGGCGACAAGGTTACCGTCCACATGACTCTTTCTACAGCTCCTTCTTCTGGAACCAGAGCTACGTTGTCATGGAATGATGGCGTAGATGCAGAAAACATGAAGAGCTGGGTAGTAGCCTTTGTAAAAGACGGCAAGATTGTTTCTTTTGCAGAGAATACGAATGTATCGGATAATAATCGCATTAAAGATGAAGTCACAATCAAGGATCTTCCTAAAGGAGAAGCTACCTATCAGGTTTATTCCTTTGCCAATCTTACAGCTACAGATTTGGGCATTGCCAAAGATGCTACTGTAGATTTCGACAGCAAGAAATGGAAGATGGATGGTAATGGCTTCGATGTTGCTACCAAAGGCATTCCAATGAGCAATAAGCAGGAAGTAACGATAGATGCTTCCGGTAAACCTGATAAAACTGAGCTTTGGGTAGTTAGAATGCTGGCTAAGATTACACTCCAGTTTAAGAATCAAAGTGCTACAGATTTGGTAATCAATGATATTACGTTGAGTGATGTAACTTCAAATCCTTCAGCTGATGTTAATAAAGAAGGTAACATCATGTTGTTGCCAAAGCATTCAGATGCTTCCGGAACCTCTGGCGCTCCTGGTTCATCTAGCCTAACTGGTGCAGATAAGGATCTGGTTAAATGTATTCCGAATCTGGTAAAGCAGGCTACAACGGAGAATTATACTTATAAGCTGTCTTCACCAAAGACGATAAAGGCAGGTGTAACCGATTATAAAACAGAGAATGAGATTTCATTCTATGTGAATGAAAGCGCAGCGGGCAATACTTCCAAGTATTTCATCATCAACTTGAATACTTCAGCAGGAGTCAAGCGTTACGCCCTGTTCCAAGATTGGACAACGATAGCTCGTAACGACCATCACATTCTTCCAATCTCTTTAGATGATTATAAGTTGAAGTTTGATGTTCAGTCCTTCTCTGCCATCGGCCTCTATCCATCCATAACAGATAATGGAACCACTCTTTCCTATACCTGTTATTACCCGGAAGAGGAATTCCATATCCAGCCAAAGGTAGTAAAGGCTAATGATTCCGATGTTTCTGGAACCATCGATAATACCTATGTAAAATGGGATCTGATCCAAGAAAATGGTATGGCGAATGCCGCAGCTGCTACTGCGAATGCCCATAATGTGTTTAAAGTTCTTCCATCATGGAATTCAACCACCGGCTATTTTGAAGGTACCTTCAATGATGATGCTGCCGATAAGCAGAGTGCCCTCTATCAGGTCACAGTCCCTGTGCCTGGTGTCGCAGGAAAAGAACTTATATATAAGATACTTTTCACCAAGGATTTAAGCAGTTATGCTGCTCGTAAACATTATACACGTAAATACTATCGCTATGAATAAGATTAAAAACATATATCGTACTCTCATCCTCCTCCTTTCATTGGTATTAATGCCAATGGAAGGATGGGCTAGTGATGGAGCTTTGGTTGCAGAGAAAGCTAATTTATATGCAGCTATAACAAGTAGTAATTGTAAATATGCATGTTTGTATATAGAAGATAATGGCACAAAATTAGACTTTTCTTCTTGGACAATTAACTCAGGTACAGTTGGTGTTGATGAATGGGGAAATTGGATAGGATTTAAAAAAGAGGGAACATATGTGTTTTATACAAAGCCAGATTGGGGTTATTCTTCTGAGGATAATTTTACTGTTTCTTTTAAGCCTAACGACGGAGTTAATATACATGGAACAAAATTAATCCTTCTCCTTTCTAACGATGCCAATCTCTTAACTGAAAAAGAGAATCTTGTTGGCGTCACAAAGATGGAGTTCGATTTATATACAGAAGCTGGTTTGAAGTCTTCTGCTGTTAAGTATGGCAGTAAATCTGCTGATTTTTCGAAAGCAGAGAGCACTTCTATTATTCCTACATCTGCGACATTTACCAGCGTTACTTTGCCAGATTTCAATGCCAAGTATTTGCGTTGGCAGTTGTTTGATTCAGAGGCTGCTACAACTCCTGTTGCTAACATAACAGATGTATTAAAGAATTCTTCATTAGCAGAAAAAGGTTCTGATTTGATTTACTATCATGATACTAAGATTGCTGATGATGCAGCCCGTACTGTATCTTTTGATTTCTCAAAACTTGCAGCAGGAGCAGATGTAAAGAAATATGTCTTGAAATGTACCTGGGCAAATAATGACGGTAATGATGCCAAGGTGGTAACATATAATGGAAAGACCTATATTCTTCAGGAACCAACACTAAATGGTGAATATTCCTTTAAGTTTATAAAGCAAGAAACACTTGATGCGCTTCCTTTGGAGCTTTCTGCTGACAATGGAGCTGCAGCAGCAAATCATGATGTAGATGCGATATATAAAGACAATAAACTTGAGGTAAGTTTGAAAGATGTAGTTCCTGAGATTCTTTCTGATTTCGGCGTTGCTGATAAGAAAGATGTCAGCGACTTCTATATGCGTTGGGTATTAGCAGACAAGGATGGTAAAATCATTAGTGCTACTTCCAGTAATGGCGCTTTGGCTTTGCGCAAAACTTCTGATGGTACGGGGTATTATACCTTGTTGTCAAAAGAGGGTTCTTCTTTATTGCCAAATGGATTGAATGTAACTTTCGAGTTGCCTTCCGGTTCTTCATGGTCTTCAGACATGAAGGTATATTGCTTGTTGACTAATGACCTCACTGGCCATGAAGCGAAATATGGCGTCATTACAAAAGAGCCATCAGCTTTCAAGAGCAAGATAAATGTAAAACTCTATTCTCCAAATGATCTCCCATTCAAGCATTACGAAGGTATCGCCAATAAGAAGGGAGATTGGGATATGGTGAATGGCCATACCTATCAGAAGACTCATGAATGGGAGTATTATTACTATGTAGATGGAAAGGAGGATAAGCAGCAGGTTAAGTTAATGTTGCCTATTCAAAATTATACAGGAGATGGTAATGATCTTGAACCTCGTGGCTATTTCCGTTGGTATGATTATGATACTGATAAAGCATCCGTTCATCTTAACACCGCTGATGTAACAACAAAATTACAAAAGAAAGGAGATTGGGGTTTATTCGCAAATAATATTGTCACACATCCTACTCATCGGCTGATTGGTGTCAATTACAATACTTCCCATGTTGACGATTCATGGAAAGGGGAGACTATTGCCTGTGATGTAAGTAGATATGTTGATGGAATGGATGAGTCAAAGACTTATCTGCTCCATGAACCAACTTTGTCTATTCGTTACATCTTCCATATTCTTCCCAAAAAGAAGATAGCTGATGATATCATGGCTGCATTGTGTAATCATGATGATGGTGACTATACTTATGAAGATAATAAAAAGGTAACATTTGGTTATAAGGATGAGAAATCGGAGCTAACTTTGCGTTTGCAATTGAATGATATAACTCGATATTCATTTTATCCTATGACTGCTGAAGGCTTGAAAAAACATGTATATGATAATGACATAACAGAAGCAGATTTTGATAAGTCAAAATACATGAATCTTCTTCAGTGGGATAATCTGTTATGGCGTGTATATGATATGAAGAAAACAAAATATTGCGAATTAAATGGGGAGTCAAATGAACGTTTTCTTCACTTAACTGTTAAGAAACTGAATGATGCGAATTGGTTTAACTTAGACGGTACGTCTGTTGATGCTGCAAATAAACCCGCTATAGGTAAGGGTATCCCTGTTTTTGTTGTAGCTTATTTGAATGCACAAGGAAATAAGTGTCCAGTAGCAAACTTTGATGTTCGTTTTATGGATTTCCATCCAATGACTGATAAGCAGATAACAGATGAGGGCTATAATAACAGAACTATATCCTATCTTGATGAACATTATAAAAAAGCGACTAAGCCAATTTCATTTGACGATGACGATACAGAACAAACGGTAGCAGCGCCAACAACCACAGATGACAACCAAGACCGTTTACCATCGAGATGGGATCGTCGTGCTTATAGCTTCGTTTATCGTGATTTGATAGACTATGATGCAACTCATTATGGTAATAATTTGAATATTGGTCATTCTCCACTTCATGGAGATTATGGCTTGTATAAGTCTGCAAATTTAGAAGATATTTCCGGTGTTGCAAATCAGTACCCAAATCATGGTTATCTTTGGTGGGATGGTGGTACTTTATATGATCGCACACATGAGATGACGAATGGCTCTCAGTACGGACATTTCCTTTATGTGGATGCATCTGACGAAAGTCGTCAGATTGCTGCTGCAGATTTTAAGGCTGACCTTTGTACTGGCATGCAGTTGATATTCTCAGCATATGTTGCAGATATGACAAATCAAACGACACATCCAGAAGTTATGTTTAAACTCTATGGTGTAAATTATGATACGGAAGGAAATATTCAGAGTCAAAAACTGCTTCATTCGTTCTCGTCTGGAGATTTTGATAATAATGTTGAAGGTTTAACTAAAGCAAAATGGTATCAGGTTTATGGTAAGATTGTTATCCAGAAGGAATCTGGTGTAGAGAATTATTCGGATTTTAGAGTTGTTATTGACAACTATTGTAAAGGAACACTAGGTGCCGACTATGCCGTTGATGATATCCGTATCTATATTGAGCCAGCCAAGGTGCAGGTTATTCAGGAGAAGCCTATTTGTACTGGTGGTTCAACGGGAACAATCAAACTGAAGATACGTGCTATCCATGAGACATTGAATGCAATTTTGAATCATGAGGATACAAAGATCTATTTCAGATTTGTGGATGAAGATGGAAAGCCTGTAAATACGGATTATTCTTATACTTTAAAGGATAGAACGACCGGTAAAACAAGTACAGTTCCTGGCACAGAATATGGTACTGTAGATGTATACGATTCAGAGGAAAAATGTAAGAACTTTGACTTCATCGATGGTACTAATGTGACTAATATGATAGAAGTAGACAGTGAAGGTGAAACCTATATTGTCATCAGCAATAAGGACTTTTCTTTGACTACGGGAAAGAAGTATTACGTATCTGTATCTACAGAGGATCCTGCCAAGGGAAATGCCAATTGGGGGTCACCTGCTGAACTCTGCTCATTGTACAGTAGCTGGTTTGAAATGGTTAGCCAGCATCCAATCATTACTGATACTGATGGTAAAGTCATTACAGAGTATAAGATTCCTTGCGATGCAGCTGATGATTATGAGATAAAAATCAAAGGTCAATTGGTTACAACTGACCCTAATACAGGTGGTAAGATTACATTGGATGGTGTTAAGTTCATCTGGTATCTTGATGGTACGGGTGAAGCAAACAAGTTGAATCCTTCAGAACCTGCCAACAATGAAATCAAAATCAGTAAGGATAAGCTTACTTTGGGTAAAACTCATAATATATATATGAAGCCTGAAGGAACTCTGAATGATGGCTATATTGAATATATTGCGCCAAATGGTAAAAAGTATCTGTTGTGTACTGGTGCAATACCAGTCCCATTGCGTGTGATGCTGGATGGACCACAGCTTAACTTCGGTTTCAACGATGTGGATTATCCATTCAATGATGGCAGTTATGAGGCTTCGCTTCGTATCGGTTTGCCACAGCTGGAGAAGTTGAAGGCTTCTAAGGGAGGATATTTGAAGGTACCTCTTCATAGTGCTACGATGAGAGATGGAACAGCTATAACTGAGCCACTTACTTTCATTGATGATAGTAAAGCCCCTGCTGTTAAGTCGAAGAGCGTAACTGTTGCATCTACAAACGATCCTTTATGGGAAACGAAGTTGAATACTCAGGTTGCAATATTGGAGAACGAAGAGTTGCCTGCTTTTGATAAAAAGACTCAGGCTACTCTCAACCTCAAGTTTGATGATGCTGCAGTTGCTGACTTCCACGAGGGATACTACTATGTACTCCGATTCGCTTACGAGAAGAGAGCTGCTTCTGCTGCAACTACCAACTGCCCTGGCGAGTCTTATCTCAAGGTGAAGATAGTACCGGAGTTCATTACCTGGACTCCTACTGCCGATGGCGGTATGAATGCCAACTGGAACAATGATGCCAACTGGCATCGCTCATCATCTGCAGAATTGTATGATGATAAGTATACAGATTATCTGGCTTATGGAAGCAGTATGTCGGGTACGCCAACTTCTGCAAAGGATATTCCTACTCAGAACAGCTATGTGCCAATGAAGTTTACCAAGGTAACCATCGGCAATCTGAATGGTTTGCCATTCCCTGACCTCGGCAATATCGTTTATCGTAGTACCAATAAGATTGCTACCAAGCTGACCAATGGTAAGGGTAATGAGGCTACGAAGTATATCCAGTATGACATCATGGCGTTCTGGAATGAGGAAGATGATGCCAATAAGGGATTGGAAGCAGGTAATCTGAAGTGCGAGAAGTTCTATGGCAATACCTGCCATCAGATTTACTTCAAGCCTCAGGGCGAGCTTCGCGACCAGTGCTATCTGATATATGACAAGGCTTGGGTAGAGAAGGAGCTGGAACCTAACAAGTGGTATACCATGGCTTCGCCTCTGCAGTATATCTACGCCGGTGATATGTATGTGCCAGCAAAGGATGGACGACAGGAAACCAAGGCGTTTACGGATATCAAGTTTGATGATAAGGTGGATGGTACCAGTACTGCTGCATATAGCCGAAGCAAGTATCCGGTTTATCAGAGAGCTTGGATGAAGAGTGGAGTAGAGGAGATTACACCAACTGATAAGTATTCCGCTTCTCATTATCCTACTGGTGCTGTTGCTGGAGATGTTGATATGAATCTCGGCTACTGGAGCCACGTATATAATAAGGTGGATGAGAGCTATGCCGCAGACGGCACCTTCGGTGGTTTCTCTATCAAGGCGGGTAATGCACTCCTGCCAAAGAAACCTGCTGATGGTTCTCCATTGCCAAATGCTCTTCTCCGTTTGCCAAAGGCTGATACCAGCTATCAGTACTTCGATTATGATGGATCAACAACTTCTGGTGATAAACCAGTACCTGTTGATAAGAAGAATGGTCATGGCAAACTTCTCGTTGCTTTCAACAACGATGAGAAGCATCTCGCAGAGAAGACTCAGAGTTTAGGAACTGATAACAACAGCGGTTTCTATCTCGTGGCCAATCCATATACCTGTTCTATCTCGATGGCTAAGTTCTTCGAGGCTAATACTGGTTTGCAAAAGGCTATATGGATGGTAGAGAATGGCGAGGTGAAGGCGATTTCCAATGCAGAATTGGATAAGCAGAACTACGCTATCCAGCCTACCCAGTCGTTCTTTGTCAAGAAGAAAGAAGGCGAAATGGTAGAAAATGTAAGGTTCACGTCTACGATGTGTATAGACCGCACCATTACTCCTGGTCTGTTGATGGCATCTGATTATGTAAAGACTGTACAGGTAGAAACTGAGAATTCAAACGGTCAGACCTCAAGGGCACGCATCGCTTTGCGTCCGGAGGCTTCTGCCGACTATGATGACCAGGAGGATGTGGATCTCTTGTATGATCAGAACCTCAAGGATGTTCCGCAGGTTTATACCGTTGCCGGAAACGAGGCGGTGGCTGTGAATGCAGTTCCTGAGTTGTCCTGGATTCCACTCGGTATCGTGAGCCAGCAGGCTGAAGAGGTTTCACTTACCCTGAAGGGTGTGAACAAGCTCGATGCTCCTGTTTATCTCTACGATGCTGCATCGGCAAGCTTTACCGAACTTCATGAAGGCGAGGCTGTGAAGGTGAAGGCGGGTGACCACGGAAGATACTTCCTCACCCAGACCCGTACCTCAACCGGCATCGACCGCATGGAGGCTGAAGAGCAGAGCGCACCGGTGAAGGTTTACTCACCAGCTGCAGGCATGATCGTTGTTTCTGCCTTGGGTGGTGAGAAGCTCGACAGGGTTCAGGTATTTACGTTGGATGGCAAGATGGTTCACAGTTATCAGTTGCCTGACAAACAGAGAATGATTCTCCGAGTGACATCCGGCATTTACATTGTGAAGGCATCTACCCAGTCCTGTGCTCAGACTAAGGGTCAGAAGATTGCCGTAAGATAGTATATTCTAGTTTTTTAATATCAATAGGGAATTATAAGAACCCAAAGGGGGGAGCCAAAGCGTTGGCTTCCCCCTTTTTTTAGCTTTATACTTTACTGAAGTTTCGCATGTGGTTCAAGTACGGGCTGAAGGCCCAAAAGCTCCTAGCCCAGGGCA
>OGOQ01001716.1_pt1 | contig 15555 bp, 9 predicted proteins | sample 1552691 | NCBI WGS metagenome assembly OGOQ01 (sample SAMEA2580209, study PRJEB22360) | human gut metagenome | biome: human gut; feature: human-associated habitat; material: faeces | place: Denmark | collected 2008/2010
GGCGGGGCATCCTCAGGGGTGCCCCGTTTTTCTTTCAGATATCCCTTCCTTCTCCGCTCATTTTGTTATTTTTTCACTATTTCTTGCAGTTTCTCAATATTTTGTTGTACCTTTGCAACGTATTAAAAAATAAGCGATTATGGCTATAAAACAATATCCTTTGGGAATACAGACCTTTGAGCGTATCCGTAAGGAGGACAAGCTCTATATAGATAAGACGGAATATATCTACCGCATGACCCATTCTGATGGTACATATTTCTTCGTGGGGAGACCACGCCGTTTTGGAAAGTCGCTCCTTGTTTCGACCATGCAAAGTTATTTTGAAGGTAAGAAAGACTTGTTTAAAGGACTTGCCATGGAACAGCTTGAAAAAGAATGGATAGAATATCCTGTAATCCATTTGGATATGAGTGGAGGTAAGTATATGTCTGAAGATCAGCTACAACGATATCTGATAGATTTGGTGGAAGAACAGGAACGGAAATTTAGCTTTCATAATGAGAAGATAGATATAAATCTTCGTTTGAAAGACCTCATTATGTCTTTATATCAGACTACAGGCAAGAAGGTGGTAGTGTTGATTGACGAGTATGATGCCCCTTTGCTGGACGTGGCTCACGAAAAAGAGCAGTTGGTTAAGCTTCGCAACATCATGCGTAATTTCTTCAGCCCGCTGAAGGCGCGTGAAGCCTATCTTCGTTTTGTCTTTTTTACGGGTATTACTAAGTTTTCGCAAGTGAGTATATTCAGTGAATTGAATAACGTCACCAATGTATCCATGTATGATGAATATGCTGGTATGTTGGGGATTACTAAGGAAGAACTTTGCGGGCAATTGTCAGAAGATATAGAAGTGCTGGCTACAAAAATGCATCTTACCAAGGAGCAGACCTTAGATAAGTTGACTGAGAATTATGATGGATATCATTTTTCAGCTTATTCTCCTGATGTCTTCAACCCTTACAGCCTGTTCAATTGCTTCGCTCAGGGTAAGTTGGGTTCTTATTGGTTTGCCTCAGGTACGCCAACCTATCTTATCAATATGATGCGTAAATATCATGTGCTTCCTACAAGCATTACGCGTGTTGAGGCTGACGAGAGTGAATTTGATGCACCTACAGAGGATATGACTACAATGATGCCGCTGCTTTACCAGAGTGGTTATTTGACCATCAAGGATTATAACAGAGATTATAACTATTATACGCTTGATATTCCTAACAAGGAGGTGAAGATAGGGTTGACCAAGGCTTTGATTCCGTCTTATGTTACTGGTAATACGCTTGCTACTACCAATACGGCTCGTCGCATAGCACAGGCTTTGGATAAGCAAGACATGGATGGAGCTTTGCATCTGCTACAGGATTTTCTGGGTACTGTGCCTTATTGCAATGTCACCAATCATGAGGGGCATTATCAGCAGATGCTTTTCATCATCTTCTCGCTCCTCACCGATTATCTGGTAGATGTAGAGGTGCATACTCCAAAGGGAAGGGTAGATGTCGTTTTGTTGACTAGAACAGATTTATACATCATAGAACTGAAACTTGATAAGAGTGCTCAGGCTGCAATGCAGCAAATCAATCTCAAAAACTATCGCCAGCGTTTCGCTCTCTGCAACAAACCTATAACGAAAGTTGGTATCAACTTCGACTCTTCAAAGGGAAACATAGAGGATTGGGTGATAGAGTAAATGAAAAAAGATAGAAGAAGATAGATGAAATAGATTAAAGAAAATCATAAGTAGCTGCGTTGGCCATCGTAAGTACTTGCGAAGAGCAATGAAGCCTGTTTCGAAGGACATCGAAACAGGCTTCATTTTTTATTCTAGAATTCAGCGTTCTTTGGTGTACGTGGGAATGGAATCACGTCGCGGATATTCTGCATACCGGTTACGAAGAGAATCAGACGCTCGAAACCGAGACCGAAACCTGCGTGTGGGCATGAACCATACTTACGGGTATCGAGATACCAGTTCATATCCTTCATAGGGATATTGCGAGCCTCAATCTCACCCATCAGCTTGTCATAACTCTCCTCACGGACAGAACCACCGATAATCTCACCAATCTGCGGGAACAGTACATCGGTACCCTGAACGGTCTGACCGCTCTTGCCACCGAAACCACTCTCCTCCTCGTCTATCTTCATATAGAATGCCTTGATAGCCTTAGGATAGTTGGTCATGATAACTGGGCGCTTGAAGTGCTCCTCTACGAGGAAACGCTCATGCTCTGAAGCCAGGTCATCACCCCACTCGCATGGGAACTCAAACTTCTTGCCGTTGGCAATAGCCTCCTGAAGGATGCGGATACCCTCGGTATATGGAAGATGAACGAAGTCGGAATTCAATACGCCTTCCAGACGGGCAATCAGGCCCTTGTCTATCATCTTGTTCAAGAAAGCAAGATCGTCCTTACAATGCTCCAGTGCCCAACGGATACAGTACTTGATGAAGTCTTCCTCCAGCTCCATCAAACCATCCATATCCAAGAAAGCAACCTCAGGCTCTACCATCCAGAACTCAGCCAAGTGGCGAGGAGTATTACTGTTCTCTGCACGGAAGGTTGGACCGAAGGTGTAGATGGCGCCAAGTGCTGTAGCACCGAGCTCACCCTCCAATTGACCAGAAACGGTCAGGGAGGTCTGCTTGCCGAAGAAATCATCAGAATAGTCAATCTTGCCATCCTCTGTCTTCTTCAGGTTGTAGAGGTTCTTGGTTGTAACCTGGAACATCTGACCTGCACCCTCGCAGTCGCTGGCTGTGATGAGAGGAGTATTGAAATAGAAATATCCATGCTCGTGGAAGTAGGTGTGGATAGCCATCGCCATGTTGTGGCGAATACGCATTACAGCACCAAAGGTATTGGTACGGAGACGGAGGTGAGCATACTGACGCATGTACTCGAAGCTCTGTCCCTTCTTCTGCATAGGATAGTCGCTGCCGCAGAGACCGTAAATCTCGATGCTCTCGCACTGGATTTCAACACTCTGTCCGGCACCCTGGCTTTCTACCAGCGTACCTACGGCACTGATACAAGCACCGGTAGTAATCTGACGGAGCTGATTCTCATCGACCTTTGATGGGTCGACTACTATCTGAATATTATTAATAGTAGAACCATCGTTAAGAGCGATAAAATCGACTGCTTTGCTACTACGATGAGTACGAACCCATCCCTTGACATTCACGATTGAGCCGTAGGCTGTGCTCTTGAGCAAGTCTACAACTTTAGTTCTTTTAATCTTTTCCATTGTTAATATTAATGCTTCAAGGAGTTAAAGAAGTTAAGGAGTTAAGGAGTTAAGACAATTGTCACAAACCAAGGATTCCTACTATATAAAAACTCTCGGCTAATAAAACACTTGTCTTAACTCCTTTCAACTCCTTAACTCCTTAACTCCATATTATTTTTTCTTATTCAAAAGCACCCATGCGGAGCATGTCTACCTCCTTCTCTGTAAGGAAGCGCCAGTCACCACGACGGAGATTCTTCTTAGTCAAACCTGCGAACTGAACACGGTCGAGCTTGGTAACACGATAGCCGAGGCTCTCGAAGATACGGCGCACGATACGATTCTTGCCGCTATGAATCTCGATGCCAACCTGTGCCTTGTCGCGATCATCAGCATACTCTACAGCATCTGCCTTGATTTCACCATCTTCCAAGGTGATACCCTCACGGATCTGATCCATATCGTGAGCTGTCAGGTTCTTATCGAGATGAACGTGATAAACCTTCTTCTTCAAGAACTTAGGATGAGTCAGCTTAGAAGCCAAGTCACCATCGTTGGTCAAAAGAAGCACACCTGTTGTATTACGGTCGAGACGACCTACAGGATAGATACGCTCAGGACAAACATCCTTTACGAGGTCCATCACAGTCTTGCGCTGCTGAGGATCATCACTGGTTGTAACATAATCCTTAGGCTTGTTGAGCAATACGTATACCTTCTTCTCCAAAGTTACAGGAGCGTCGTGGAACTTCACCTCATCGGTACGAAGAATCTTTGTACCCAACTCGGTAACAACCTCACCATTGACTGTTACCAGACCAGCCTGAATGAACTCATCAGCCTCACGGCGAGAGCATACACCAGCATTGGCGAGGAACTTGTTCAAGCGCAATGGCTCTGTTGGGTCGATGTTCTCCTCCTTATATTCGATACGCTTCTTCATGCTATACTTAGCATTTGGATCGTAACCAGGAGTGTGCTGACGGAAACCGCCACCACGGTTGTTGCCATAGCCACCACCCTGTGGACGACCATAGCCGCCACCACGGTTGTTGCCATAACCACCCTGCTGAGGACGACCGTAGCCACCACCACGATTGTTGCCATAGCCGCCACCCTGTGGACGACCATAACCACCACGGTTGTTACCATAACCACCCTGCTGAGAACGAGACTGGTAGCCGCCCTGCTGGCGTGACTGATAGCCACCCTGCTGACGAGGCTGATAACCACCTTGCTCATCATTATTGTTGTAACGAGGACGATAGCCACCCTGCTGAGGACGAGACTGGTAGCCTCCCTGCTGACGAGGCTGATAGCCACCACCACGATTGTTGCTACCATAACCACCACGGCTCTGATAGCTGCTGCGCTGTGGACGCTCGCTGCCGCCAGTACTCTGCAAGCCTGCTCCGAAACCTTCCGGACGGAAACCGCCTTCGCTGTTACTGCTACTTCTATCGCTGCTGTATGCGCGATGTGAATTGATACGAGGACGCTGTGTGCGACCTACTGGTCGATAACTCTTCTGATAACCACCTGCTGGGTTGTAGCCCTCACGGGTTCTCTCATTCTCAGAAGACTGATCTTGAGGTTTGTTTTCAAATTCTGAATCCATTTTCTTAAAATACTTAATAGCCTCACGGCTGGGTTAATAAATCTAATTATTACTTTTATATATATGTACTAAAACTACAAAATTCCTTTGTGTATATTAGATACCTGTATAATTGCTTGGTGTGATTGCCATCAACTCTGCCTTAACACTGTCGCTCACGTTCAATCCCTGGATAAACTCATGAATGGTCTCCTCTGTCATGTGCTGGTTAGTACGTGTCAACGCCTTCAACGCCTCGTAAGGATGTGGATAAGCCTCACGGCGAAGGATAGTCTGGATAGCCTCGGCTACAACAGCCCATGTATTATTCAAATCTTCCTGCAATTTCTCTTCGTGGAGAATCAGCTTGCGCAAGCCTTTCAATGTACTCTGGATAGCAATAACGCTATGACCGAGAGGCACACCGATGTTGCGGAGTACGGTACTGTCGGTAAGGTCGCGCTGCAAGCGGCTAACCGGAAGTTTCTGTGCCAGGAACTGCAGAATGGCATTGGCAATGCCCAGGTTACCCTCACTGTTCTCATAATCGATAGGATTTACCTTGTGAGGCATCGCACTTGAGCCTACCTCACCAGCCTTGATCTTCTGCTTGAAGTAATCCATAGAGATATACATCCAGAAGTCACGGTCTAAGTCTATGATTATGGTGTTGATACGACGGATGGCGTCAAAGATAGCGCCAAGGTAGTCATAGTTACTGATCTGTGTGGTATACTGCTCGCGCTCCAAACCGAGTTTTTCGCTGACAAACTTGTTGCCGAATGCCTTCCAGTCATACTGTGGATAAGCTACATGATGAGCATTGTAGTTACCTGTAGCGCCGCCGAACTTAGCTGTAATCTTGCAAGCCTTGAGAGAATTGAGCTGCTCGGTAAGACGGTAAACATAAACCATGATTTCCTTACCCAGGCGGGTAGGTGAAGCAGGCTGTCCGTGAGTCTTAGCCAGCATAGGCACATCCTTCCACTCATCAGCATAAGTTTGAAGCTGTGCAATCAGCTCTTCTACCTGTGGATAGAAGCACTCTTCCAAAGCCTCCTTTACAGAGAGAGGCACACTTGTGTTGTTGATATCCTGAGATGTCAAACCGAAATGGATAAACTCCTTGTAAGCATCCAGGCCACCGATCTTATCAAATTCTTCCTTGATAAAATACTCTACAGCCTTTACATCGTGATTGGTAATCTTCTCGATGTCTTTTACGCGCTGTGCTTCATTCTCGTCAAAATTGCGATAGATGTCACGCAGACGTTCGAACAGCGACTTGTCGAAAGAAGCAAGCTGTGGCAAAGGTAACTCGCATAGAGTAATGAAGTATTCAATCTCTACGCGTACACGATAACGAATGAGAGCATACTCTGAGAAGTAGTTAGCGAGCTGCTCTGTTTTTCCCCTATAACGACCATCAATTGGTGATATGGCAGTCAATAAATCTAAATTCATAACAATACGTATTATATATAGGGTGCAAAATTAATGAATTATCGTGAGAAAACAGAGAAAATAGTGATAAATAAATTTAAAAGCATAAAAAAAGGTCTCTCAACATTTGTTGAAAGACCTTCATCGATGTGGGCGTTGACGGATTCGAACCGCCGACCCTCTGCTTGTAAGGCAGATGCTCTAAACCAACTGAGCTAAACGCCCTCTAAAAAAATCCCTGCAACCACAAAAGTGAATCACAGGGAACACCCCCGTGGGCGCTGACGGATTCGAACCGCCGACCCTCTGCTTGTAAGGCAGATGCTCTAAACCAGCTGAGCTAAGCGCCCTTACTTTTCGTAAGCGGTTGCAAAGGTACGACTATTTTTCGGTTCCACCAAATTTTTCAGCAACTTTTTTCGATTTTTCTTCAAAAAAGTGCATTTTTTGGTGTTTTTCTATGGTTTTAGGGGTAAAAGCAGCCCGTTTTTGTGTTTTCACTGCCAAAAACAGCCAACTAAGAGAAAGTACTCACGATGGGTTACAAAGTACATTTCGACAAGAAAAGAAACTTATTGAGGAAGAAAAAAATGTTTTCAAGGAATTCTGAGAAACAAAAAAAGGCATTCTTCACGAGGAAGAATGCCTTATTATTATTTTTATACCTTATTATTATATACAGTATAAATATTACTCAGCAACCTGAACTGTTGCACGACGGTTGTAAGAAGCAGGAGTCAAATCCTTAACACCACCATTAGCCTTTACAATGATGTTCTCCTTTGCAACGCCCAACTTAACGAGCTCGTTAGCTACCTTCTCAGCACGAGCCTTAGAAATCTTCTGGTTGATAGCTGCAGAACCTGTAGCGCTGTCAGCATAACCGTTAACAACCAACTTAGCGTTGTTGTCCTTAGCATACTGAGCGAGAGCCTGTACATTTACGAGGTCCTTCTTAGAAGCAACCTTAGACTTGCCGATGTTGAAGAATACAGAAACTGGAGTAGCAACATACTCCTTTACAGTATTTGCTTCAACAGACTTCTGGTTGTTCAAGAGAGTCTTCAAACGATCGTTCTCAGCATTTGCATCGTTCAACTTAGCGTTGAGAGCGTCGAGCTCTGACTGATGAAGAGCGTTGATAGCGTCAACATCTGGCACCTTGTTCCAAGTAGCCTTACCCAAGTTGTATGTAACACCGACCTCAACATTCAAAGCACGGTCGTGTCTTGCAACAATCTTGCTCAAAGAGTGAGAAGAGCTCTTCTTTGCGCCATCCAACAACTCTGTAGCTCCATCATAGTCGTTATCACCCAATGTATAGTTTACATCGAGGTTGATAGCCCACTTGTTATTGATTTTGAACTCATTCAAGAGACCAACACCAGCAACAGGAGAATAGCAGTTAGCGCTCATGTTACGGTTCAAACCAACACCTACGTAAGGGATGCAATCCCAAACACGTGCTTCATTGTAACCGCAGAACATATTGCTGAGGTTGAACAGAATCTGCTCGTTCAAAGTCCAATACTTGTTTGCATTTGTCTTCTTGTCCTCAGAAAGAACAGTGCGGCCCCATGCACCATTGAACTTAGTACGGAGACCAAGACCTGGTGTAAACCACTTACCTACTGCTACAGAGAAACCAAGATTGTTTCTGAACCCCTTGAATGGGCTCTTAGAGAAATCATTACCCTCTTCCTGGTTACCCCAGAAAGCAGAACCTGCAACGTTTGCCTGTACAAACCAATTGCTCCAGAAAGAATTTGTTGCAACACTATACTTCTCAGTAGTAGTTGTTACATCCTGAGCCATACTGCTCATTGAAACGCTAGCCAATGCCAGCACTGCTAATAACTTTTTCATAACTTTATAATTTAACAATCAATTTATATATATATATACCTTCTGAATGAGCGAGCAAAGATAATACTATTTTTTGAAATAACCTTCTTTTTCATAAAAAATTAGCATTTTATGTTAACTTTTTTAAGAAAAGAAGTTTTTTTACCATATTTTAGCCTAAAAGATGCTCTATTTCCTGCTGACGGAGGATGCAGAGCACCGACTTCCCGTCGGGCGTATAATTGACATTCTGGCAGGCAAACAAATCATTCACCAAGCCCTCCATCTCTTCATTGCTCAATATCTGTCCCTGAGGAATCGCTGCCTGGCGAGCCAGACTCAAAGCCAAAGACTGATTGATTTCATCAATGGCTGATACCCCTTTTTCTACAGCAGACGAAACCATATCCTGTACCAGTTTAAGAGGATTCAATCCTTCAAGTCCGGCAGGAACAGAATTCACAGCATAGCTTCCACCTCCCAGATCTTCCAGTTCAAACCCCATCGACTCCATTTCCGGCAGAATCTTTTCAAAGATTACCTTCTCTGACATCGGGAACTGCACCACTTCTGGAAAAAGAACTTTCTGAGAATGGAAAGTTCTGTCAGCCAACTGACGCAAATACTGTTCGAACAAGACACGCACATGAGCACGATGCTGGTCGATAATCATCAGCCCCGACTTGACGGCAGTCATGATATACTTGCCTTTATACTGATAATGGGCAGGCGATTTCTCTGCTATGATGCTGTCAGGCGTATTCGTCTGCTGAAAATCATCAGAGAATTCCATAGTCTGCTCCATCTCCTGCACATCATCCTGATCTCTGAGTCCTTCGTAAAGCTGTTCCCATTTCTCATCCACCTGAGGTTTCGACTTAGGAACAGAGAAACCAGCTCCCATCGGTACTGCCCCCGTAGAAGAGGAAGCCTTGAACGGATTATAGCCAGGATTCAAACTGATCTTTGGCGCCGCAGTTGCTGGAGCCATCTCTGGATTATAAACAGGAATATCCGGTTTATCTTCGGTATCGAAATCTATGGTAGGCACATCATTGAACATACCAATCGACTCCTTGACTGAAGCCGAGAGAATTTGCCAGATAGCCTGCTCATTTTCAAACTTGATTTCGGTCTTTGTAGGATGGATATTCACATCAATATCCTTAGGGTCTACATCAAAATACAGGAAGTAAGGCACCTGCTCACCCTGAGGTACCAGACGGTCGTAAGCTGCCATCACAGCCTTATTGAAATAAGGATGCTTCATGTATCTCCCATTGACAAAGAAGAACTGGTGAACACCTTTCTTTCTGGCAGATTCAGGCTTACCCACAAATCCAGACACCTTGCACATGCTGGTTTCTACATTCACCGGCAAGAGTTCCTGATTAAAACGCTTGCCAAAGACATCGAGAATACGCTGACGCAAATTAGCGGCACGCAAATTGAACATTTCAGTACCATTGCTATGCAAAGTAAAGGTGATTTGGGGATTTACTAATGCTATTCGCTCGAAAGCCGTCAGAATATTGTTCAACTCTGTAGAATTGGACTTCAGGAACTTTCTACGCGCGGGTACATTATAAAATATATTGCTGACCGAGAAGATACTTCCCACAGCACAGGAACATGGCTCCTGTTTCTCATATCGGGAACCCGAAATCTGTATCAGGGTTCCTATCTCGTCGGTAGCCTGTCTAGACTTCAGTTCAACCTGAGCCACGGCAGCTATAGACGCCAAAGCTTCGCCACGGAAGCCCATGGTACGAAGCGCAAACAAATCGTCAGCCTTACGGATCTTTGAAGTAGAATGACGTTCAAAAGCCAAACGAGCATCTGTCTCGGACATACCTTTTCCATCATCTATTACCTGGATATTGGTACGACCAGCATCGGTAACCATGACATGGATATTCCTGGCACCCGCATCGACTGCATTTTCGACCAGCTCCTTGATAACCGAAGCCGGACGCTGAATAACCTCACCTGCTGCTATCTGATTGGCAACAGAATCAGGTAAAAGTTGAATAATATCACTCATCTCTAAATCTTAATCATATAAGAAAATGATGCTTAATAACGATCAGTCAGTTAGTTTCTGAAGCGGAGCTTCATGACGCTTAATTTTCTTAAGTTCAGTACCCTTTGATTTACCACGCCATACAAAGATATCGTTTTTATCTTTAGGACGCAAGTCTTCGAACCAGGCAAAATTGCTGAGTTTATATTTTGCCGGCGGAATCTGCGTCATCGGATACATGGTAGAGGTAAACTTATTGGTCCAGATTTTCTCCATCTTCCGGCCAGGTGCCATATACATGCGCATGGTATCGGTTTCCAGATAATTCAAACCAATGAGCGAACTGTCCTTATCATCCGTCATGTAATAGATGGTCTGCACATTGCCGATAGACTCAGCCTTCTTGATTTCACCTTTCTCAAAATAAGACTTCATCTCTGAAGAACTGATCTGATTGAAATGAACACTATCCGGCATCTGCTCTACAGACAGCGCCTGTCCGATGACATGAGCGAAACGTACGGTAGAATCATTCATGAAGACCAGTATCTTCTCACCCAACAACTGACGGTTGCCATTCCATACGATAGGATCTTTATACATGGTCATACAGGAATCCTGAGAATTGAACACCAGAGAATCGCAGATGGCCTGCATATCCAGCCGATAAGCACGGACCTTAGGATAAGCATGTACCTTACGGTATACCGAATCGGTATTGATATGGAAGGTATTGATACGCATGGTATCAGAATGAACCCAAAGAGTATCTTTCTGCGAATAGTCGATAGCTACAGGATTGCGGGTGGCAAAGCCATTACCGTTTTTTTCGTTGTAACGCAGATAATCGCAAGTCAGGGAATTTTTATTTTTCTTGTCTACATAAACCACATTGCCATATCCGGTACTCTCTCCATTCTTTACATAATAGAGCGTATCACCCGTAAGCGTCTTGTCTTTATCTACAATCGTAGAGCGCCCGTAAAGCTGCGCTCTATCGGTCTTGGTATCATAATATCCATTTTCGGTCTTGACAACACTTGCACCAGATACGATTTTAGAAGGTCCTACCATGTGAGCCTTTGACTTACGGACATCATAATACAAGGTATCGGTGGTAACAACATCCTTGCCGCTACGCAACTTGACATTATAGACAAACTTTGCCTCGCGAGTTTCGGTATGATACTCACCCCAATCAGCAACCAGCTTATCCTTACCATCAATCAGCGTTCCACCGTCAAAGAAGTTTGCCATATTATACAGACGGTCGAAATCCAAGCTATCAGTACGCAAGGTCTGCCGGCGGTGGTGCAAAACCACGTTCTTGCGTGCTCTCATCATCTGCATCTGCCCGTCATACTCTGCTCTATTACAAGTGAGCGACAAGGTATCTCCCTGCCGGTAATGAACATGTCCGAAAGCTTTTACCGAATTAGAGCCCTGATAGAAATACGCACTGTCACAGGTAAGGTGACTACCCTGATGCAAGAAGGAAACCTTACCTTTCAATATTTGCGCATCAGGATTCTTACCAAACATATCATAGTAAAGTTCATCAGCATGCAAAAGATACACACGGTCACCATGAGGACGCTTCTTTGCATGCTTCTTGGGAGCCTGCATGGCTTGCACCAAACAAAACCCAAACAGGCATAGAACCATAAACGATATGATTCTATGCCCTCTGATATGGTTATTTAATCTTTTATTTATCATTTAATCCAACCTTGATATTCAAACTTACAATCCTTATAGCGATCGTTCATACGAACATAAGTCTGCTTGATTTTATTGACTACCCAATCGTGCAAAGTCTGGGCACGCTCCTTAGCCAACACCACATCCTTCATCACCTGGAAGTCCTCGGTAATAGTAGCCCTATGACCGTCAATACGGCTTACCAGCTTAATCAAAGCACAAGTGGTTTTACCCTTGGTATTCACCATGGTAAAAGGTGCTGAAATCTCACCAACCTTCATCGTATCTACCACACGGGCAACCTCAGTAGGCAGATCCTTCATCTGGAAGCGGGAAGTTCTGGACTGATCAGGAGTAACATTGGCCATCAAACCCTTGTTGTTGCGGGTATCCTTATCATCTGACAATGCTTCAACAGCCTGTTCAAAGGTAAACTTATTGGCACGAATATCATTACCGATAGAATCCAAACGGCCGATAGACTTATCAATCGCATCTTGAGAAACACGAGGTTTGAGCAGGATATGGCGACACTTTATCTTGTCACCACGTTTATCAATCAACTGAATGATATGGTAACCGAACTCAGACTCAACAATCTTTGAGATTTTCTTTGGATCAGTAAGATTGAATGCCACATTCGCAAACGCAGGATCCAACATACCTCTACCGATATAATCCATCTCGCCACCCATACGGGCAGAGCCCGGATCTTCAGAATAAAGACGAGCCAAAGTAGCAAAAGAAGTCTCACCCTTATTCACACGATCAGTAAATTCACGTAACTGATTCTTCACACGGTTAATCTCCTCAAGAGGGATACGTGGCTGCATGGTAAGAATCTCGACCTCTACCTCTGTAGGAACAAAAGGTATACTGTCGGCAGGTAAATCCTTAAAATATTTACGAACCTGAGCCGGCGACACCTTGATATCCTTCACCAGTTCCTGTTTCATCTTCTGAATCAGCTGCTGGTTTTTGAAATCATCATGCATCTGCTGGCGCATCTGGGTAATACTCTGCTTGCGATATTCCTCCAACTTTTCACGAGAACCAATCATGGAAACCCAACTGTTGATCTGCTCGTCGATACCATTCATTACTTCAGACTCAGAAACTTCGATACTATCGATAGCAGCCTGATGGAGAAAAAGTTTCTGAACAGCAATCTGCTCAGGAATAGAACAGTCTGGGTCACCAGCATATTTGATACCTTCAGCCTCAGCCTGTAAACGGGTTACCTCTACGTCAGACTTCAGGATAGCCTCATCGCCGACAACCCAAATCACCTCGTCAACCACACTACCCTCATTGATTTTCTCCGAGTCGGCAGCAACCTGTTGCTTGACATTTGCAGAATCAGCCTCATGAGCCAAAGCACTTCGGCTTGCTCTTGTTGCACTAGCACTTATTCCTACTATCATCAGCAGGGCTATAAATGCCATTGTCATTTTATATCCAGTATTCATGTATTGTTTCTATAATATATTAATGTATATTGGGAGTGGTCAACATACTACGGAAAACCACCACTTTATATTTCTTCTTCAATTGAGCGACCCATTGCTTCTCCAACGAGTCCTGATAGTCAGCAAGTACCACATCCGGATATTCGCCATCTTCGGGTAGAGCAACCTTGATATTCTTCTTCCGATTCATCTTCTTCAGGCGCTTCAGTTCCCATTTATATTTTTTCTTATTCTTGGCATAAAAAGCAGCCAGACCTTTTTTATCCATAGCAGCCTTATCCCAAATATTACGCTGACAGATTTCATTCAGCAAAAGTGTTTCCACATACTCTTGCTGCTGATAGTTATTCTGCATATCTTCTACCTTTGCATCCGCAACATAATTTTTCTGATTACCCTCACCATGTTTATCCAGCAACTTGACGATATGATAACCAAACTCAGACATAAATGGTCTGCTAATCTCACCCTTTCTCAAGGAAAAGGCTTTTTTTTCGAAAGCCTGTACAGTTTGCCCTTTTGTAAACCATGCCAAAGTTCCTCCATTGACAGCAGATCCTTTATCATCAGAATATTTCTTTGCCAAATCGGCAAAATCAGCCCCTTTACAAAGAGCCTGATAAATTGAATCGATTTTGTTTTTTACAATCTCCTGTTCTTGGTAAGAAGCTTTCTGCCCCAACCTCAACAGGATATGTGCAACATGAACACTACCTTTATCCGGCATCGATTCGCATGCTTCAGTATCATGATACCATTTCAATACACGCCTGATATTAGGCAAAGTATCGAGATGAGCATCCTTAGCAGCTTGCACTTTCAGCTTATAATCTACGAAACCATCGGCAAACACCTTGACACTTTTAGAGTCAACCGTATTTCCCAAATGATTTTTCTGATAAAAGTACTCAAATTCCGACTTCTTGACTGATTGCCCATTGATAATCATAACAATAGGGTCGGTATGAGCAAAAGCAATGCTCCCCGAAAGGAGCATTGCCGCTATAAGTGCATAAAATTTCATATTTCCTAATTATATTATTCAGGACGGCTATAGTTAGGAGCCTCACTGGTGATAGTGATATCATGTGGATGACTCTCCAACACACCCGCATTTGTGATACGAGCAAACTTGGCATTGTGCAAGTTCTCGATGGTAGCAGCACCACAATATCCCATACCAGAACGCAAGCCACCAATCAACTGGTAGATAACCTCCTGTACAGTTCCCTTGTAAGGCACACGACCTGCGATACCCTCTGGAACCAATTTCTTGACATCCTTGGTATCACCCTGGAAGTAACGGTCCTTAGAACCATTCTTCTGCTCCATAGCCTCCAAAGAACCCATACCACGATAGCTCTTAAACTTACGGCCATTGAAGATAATGGTATCACCAGGACTCTCCTCTGTACCAGCAACCAAAGAACCAATCATGACGCAGCTACCACCGGCAGCCAAAGCCTTCACAACATCACCTGAGTAACGAAGACCACCATCAGCAATCAAAGGCACACCTGTGCCCTTCAGAGCAGAATATACATCATAAACAGCACTCAACTGTGGAACACCCACACCGGCAACCACACGAGTAGTACAGATAGAACCAGGACCGATACCTACCTTAACGCCATCAGCACCATTCTCTACCAAATACTTGGCAGCCTCACCAGTAGCCACATTACCTACTACAACATCTACCTGTGGGAATGCAGCCTTAACCTGCTTGAGTTTCTCAACTACACCCTTAGAGTGACCATGAGCAGTATCGATAACGATAGCATCAGCACCTGCCTCAACCAAAGCCTTGGCACGATCCAATGTATCTACGGTAACACCCACACCGGCAGCCACACGAAGACGACCTTTGGCATCCTTGCAAGCCATAGGTTTATCCTTAGCCTTTGTGATATCCTTGTAAGTAATCAAACCTACCAGGTGATTCTCGTTGTCAACTACAGGGAGTTTCTCAATCTTATTCTCCTGCAAGATGGCAGCAGCAGCAATCAAGTCGGTCTGGATGTGAGTGGTAACCAAATTCTCGCTGGTCATTACCTCATCAATCTTCTTGTCCATGTGACGCTCAAAACGAAGATCACGATTGGTAACAATACCTACAAGATGATTTTCATCATCTACCACAGGAATACCACCGATATGATAATCGTGCATCATATCAAGAGCATCCTTCACTGTACTGCCACGACGGATGGTGACAGGGTCATAAATCATACCAT
>OGOQ01001735.1_pt1 | contig 15442 bp, 11 predicted proteins | sample 1552691 | NCBI WGS metagenome assembly OGOQ01 (sample SAMEA2580209, study PRJEB22360) | human gut metagenome | biome: human gut; feature: human-associated habitat; material: faeces | place: Denmark | collected 2008/2010
GGAGAAAAGGCTCTGGCAATGCGGGAACAGACAGGATGCGACGGCGTGATGATCGGAAGAGGCGCGCAGGGCAATCCGTGGATATTTCGGGAACTTGTGGAATATGAAAGAACAGGCGCACTTCCTCCCAGGCCTTCAAAGCAGGAGATTAAGGACACCATGCTCCGCCATGCAAGGCTGCAGATCGAGTTCAAAGGGGACTATCTGGGAATCCGCGAGATGAGAAAACATGTAGCATGGTATACAAAAGGAATGGAAGGCTCGGCAAAACTGAGGGATGAGATTAATAAGGTAGAGTCATATGAGGAATTGGTAGAACTTTTAAATGCCAGAATCCGATAGGATTTGGATAATAAAAAAGACCTGTCCTACATATACTTAACCAATGCAGAATCCCGCAGTGAAAAATGTTGACATGACCGCCGGCTTTATGTATAATAATGGAATTGTGAAAGTGTCTTTATTTTACGGATAGACGGAGCAAGGGATTTTACATTTCAGAACGTATTTTTATAAATGGTAACGGAAGAAAGTATAAGAAAGAAAGGAAACGAGACACATGGAAGCAAAGAAAAGATTACTTACTTATGCAGGCCTAAAGGCGCTGGAAGACGAACTGGAAAACTTAAAGGTAGTAAAGCGTAAGGAAGTTGCCCAGAAGATTAAGGAAGCCAGGGAACAGGGCGACTTGTCTGAGAACGCGGAGTATGATGCTGCAAAAGACGAGCAGCGTGATATCGAGGCGCGCATCGAGGAACTGGAAGGCATCCTTAAGAATGCAGAAGTAGTTGTAGAAGATGAAGTAGATTACAATAAAATTAATGTTGGATGCACGGTCAAAGTGTTTGACAAGACATTTGACGAAGAGATGGAATTTAAGATTGTGGGCTCCACAGAGGCAAACAGCCTGGAAGGCAAGATTTCTAATGAATCTCCTGTAGGAAAGGCTCTTATGGGCGCACACACAGGTGATATTGTAGAAGTAGAGCTGCCATCCGGTATCATGAAGTACAAAGTGCTGGAAATCCAGCGTAATATTTAAGGAGGCACAAAAGTGGCAGAACAGAAGAATCAGGATCTGAATCAGCTTCTGAAAATCCGCCGTGATAAACTGGCAGAGCTTCAGGCGAATGGCAAGGATCCATTTCAGATAACAAAATTTAATCAGACCCATCATTCACTGGAAGTAAAGAACCTTTATGAGGCACATGAAGCAGAGCTGCTGAAGGATCGCACAGAGCCGGATGTAACAGGTCTTGATGAAGAGCAGGCAAAGGAAGTTCAGAAGAACGACTACGAAGAGAGAAGATGTATTATGGATGCCAGCCCGATCCATGTGGCAATCGCTGGACGTATGATGTTCAAGAGAGTCATGGGAAAAGCTTCTTTCTGCAATATCCAGGATTTACAGGGAAATATTCAGGTATATGTTGCAAGAGACGCCATCGGAGCAGATTCTTATGCAGACTTTAAGAAATCCGATATCGGCGACATCTTCGGCCTGGAAGGTTTTGCATTCAGAACCAGAACCGGTGAGATTTCTATTCATGCAGAGAAAATGACTCTTTTATCAAAGAGCCTGCAGATCCTTCCGGAGAAATTCCACGGACTGACAGACACAGATATGCGTTATCGTCAGAGATATGTAGACCTGATCATGAACCAGGAGAGCAAGAACGTATTTATCAAGCGCTCTCAGGTCATTAAAGAGATCCGAAACTTCCTTGCTGGCCGTGACTTCATGGAAGTAGAGACTCCAATGCTGGTTTCTAATGCTGGTGGTGCAGCTGCCAGACCATTTGAGACACATTACAATGCACTGAACGAAGATGTTAAGCTTCGTATTTCACTGGAACTTTATCTGAAACGACTGATCGTTGGCGGACTTGAAAGAGTCTACGAGATTGGCCGTGTATTCCGTAATGAGGGTGTTGATACCCGTCACAATCCGGAATTTACACTGATGGAGCTTTACCAGGCATATACAGATTATGAAGGAATGATGGAACTTACGGAATCCATGTTCCGCTATCTGGCGGAGAAGGTCTGCGGTTCCACCAAGATTTCTTACAATGGTATCGAGATTGATCTTGGAAAGCCATTTGAGCGTCTGACCATGAATGATGCGATCAAGAAATATGCAGGAATTGACTTTGACCAGGTTGCAGATGATGAAGCTGCCAAGAAACTTGCTGCCGAACATCATATCGAGTATGAGGAGCGTCACAAGAAAGGCGATATTATCAATCTCTTCTTCGAAGAATATTGTGAGAAAGAGCTGATTCAGCCTACATTTATCATGGATCACCCGATCGAGATTTCTCCTCTGACCAAGAAGAAACCTACTGATCCGAGTAAGGTAGAGCGTTTCGAGCTTTTCATCAACACATGGGAGATGTGTAACGCATACTCCGAGCTGAACGACCCGATTGATCAGCGCGAGCGCTTCAAGGCGCAGGATGCACTTGCAGATGCTGGTGATGAAGAAGCAAACCATACAGATGAAGATTTCCTGAATGCGCTGGAAATCGGTATGCCGCCGACAGGTGGTATCGGATATGGTATCGACCGTCTTGTAATGCTGTTAACAGATTCAGCAGCAATAAGAGATGTTCTCCTGTTTCCGACAATGAAGTCACTCGACTCCGATAAGAAGGCTGCAAAGCCAGTTGAGGAGGCTCCAAAGGCAGAAGAAAAGGTCGATTTTTCCAACGTAAAGATCGAGCCAATCTTCAAGGAAATGGTTGATTTTGAGACATTTGCAAAATCAGATTTCCGTGCAGTTAAGATCCTGGCATGTGAAGCAGTACCGAAGTCAAAGAAGCTTCTTAAGTTCACATTAGACGATGGAGAACGTAAGGATCGCGTGATTTTAAGCGGTATTCATGAGTATTACGAGCCGGAAGAACTGGTTGGTAAGACAGCAATCGCTATCGTGAACCTGCCACCGAGAAAGATGATGGGAATTGATTCCGAGGGTATGCTGATTTCAGCCGTACACGAGGAAGATGGTCACGAGGGACTGAACCTTCTGATGGTAAATGACAGAATCCCAGCAGGTGCTAAGCTCTATTAAGATGATGTAAAGATGTACCGTTTTACCAAATAGACGGGACGTACTTCATTTGATAAAAAACTAAAAAAACAGCGATTTACATTAAACTTACATCAATTGATGCAGAAATCGGTGCAAGCAAGGGAAAATCGCATAATTAGTGCAATGGGTGGGCAATTCCAATCGGAGTTGCCCATTTTCTAAAATGAATGGAAATGCAAATCGATATTTAGCGAGGTAAAGATATATGCTTCATTTAGAAAAAGTAAATGGTAATAATGTCTGGGATATCCTGAAACTGACGGTATCGAAATCGCAGAAGAACTTCGTTGCCACCAATGAGATCAGCATCATTGAAGCGTATACTGCAATTACGGGAAACGGTCATGCATTCCCGTTTGGTATATATGATGAGGATAAGCCTGTAGGCTTCCTGATGATTGGTTTTGATGTTGATGATTATTGGACGGATGCACCTGAAATTGCAAAGGGAAACTATAATCTGTGGCGTCTTATGATCGATAAGGCATATCAAAACAGAGGGTACGGAAAAGAAGCGGTCAGCCTTGCATTAGAGTTCATAAAATCTATGCCTTGTGGAGAAGCGGAATACTGTTGGCTATCATATGAACCCGATAATGCAGTTGCCCGTCAGATGTATCGCTCTTTCGGTTTCGAAGAAACCGGTGAAATGGACGGCGAAGAACTGATCGCTGTTCTGAGACTGCAATTAACAACTTCAAGTTTTTGAAACTGAGAAATAGGAAGTTGTGGAGGTAATTATCAATGAGAAATATTTACGATAATAGTGAATTTTTTGCCGCATATGCGGAAATGGGAAGAAGCAAAGATGGTCTGAAAGCTGCTGGAGAGTGGCATCAGTTGCAACCGTTATTCCCTAAATTACAGGGAAAAAAAGTTTTGGATTTAGGATGTGGTTACGGTTGGCATTGCAAATATGCCGCACAAATGGGAGCTACTGAAATTCTTGGTATTGATAGTAGTCAAAAAATGATTGCAAAAGCAGTAGCTGATAACTCTGATGACAAAATCAAGTATAAAGTTTGCGGTGTTGAAGAATACATTTATCCTGAAAATACTTATGACCTAGTTGTTTCTAACCTGGTACTGCACTATATCGAAAATTTAGCTAATGTTTATCAAAAGGTGTATTGCACATTAAAAGTAGGTGGGTATTTCCTATTCAATATTGAACATCCGACTTTCACCGCAGGTGTTAATGAGGATTGGATTTATGATGAAAATGGGAAACCTAAATATTGGCCAATCGACAATTACTATTACCCAGGCGAAAGAGAAACCAATTTTCTTGGTCAACGAGTAATTAAACAGCACCACACATTAACGCAGATATTGAATCCACTTATAAAATGTGGTTTTCAAATTGAGGCTATTGAGGAAGCAATGCCTCCGGCAGATATGATGGGTATGCCGGGAATGTGTAATGAAATGCGTAGACCTATGATGTTGTTGGTTAAGGTTAAAAAGGTTTAATAAACAACTTCTTTAGGCTACAATCAATAGCGGCGTAAACGAAAAAGCAGTCTTACGTTATAGAAAACTGCCCTTTCGTTTGCGCTGCGTTTGATTTTGCCAAAGTGAACAAAGTAAGCGTCACTGTAGCCAGTATGTATGGGCTTTCAATTTTTGATCTTTCCAATAAAGAAAAGCTATTTCAGAGATAATTGTAGCACAATTACTTATTTTACAAAAGCATGGCATAACAAATAGACCTCATTTCTGAGGCTTTTTGAAAAGTATGAATGAGGCTTTTTAAATCCTAAGAGGTATCTTCTGCTGTGGCTTTCCGAGATGCCCACCGCAGCATTTACACACCGAGATTTTGATGCCATAAAGAGTTTCCAGTATCTGTGGCGTTTCCATATCTTTTAGTCTGGACAGATACTGCTTACAACCAAGAAGATTTCTACATAGTGTAAGGTGTTTGGTTTTGCTTCGGGTGCATAACAAACCATAGTGTCTGATTCTCACAAAGCGTTTTGGTGGTACATGCATAAGAAATCTACGGATGAATTCAACTCCGGAAATGGTTAATTCTTTCCATGTGCCTGCCTTGCGGTAATCCTTCACATGGTATGTAACTGTATTGTCGTCCATACGGATGATGCGATGATTACTGATAGCAATTCGATGTGTGTACTTGCCAAGGTATTTAATAACAGACTGGGCTCCATTAAAGGTTTTCTTACAGTGAGGAATCCAGTTTTTGGTATAGCAGATGTTTAACAATTCCTTGAAAGTATAATGATTACGGTATTTTTCACTGCTTCCAAAGAATTGAAGCTTATTATCTTTCCATAAAGTTTTGAGTTCATGCAGATATTTTCCTCTGAATAACTTAGAAAGAACTTTTACCGGAAGAAAGAATTCTTCTCCTTTATCACGCCACTGATTCTTAGCGGTCAAACCACCGCCAAGAAGAATGACATGGATGTGCGGATGATAATTCATTTCAGAACCCCAAGTATGCAGAATACAAATATAGCCAACCTTTGCGCCGAGATGTTTGGCATCTTCTGTAAGTTCATTGATAGTAGCGGATACTGAATGATATAACGCATCATATAGAAGCTGCTGGTTACTATAGATTATAGGATTTAACTCCTGCGGTACTGTAAATACAACATGAAAATACGGTGCATCAAGTACATCTTCACGACGTTTATCCATCCATAATTCTTTAGGTAAAGCCTGACACATGGGACAGCATCTGTTGCGACAGGAGTTATAATGAACCTGTGGATGACCACAGTCTTCACAAATGCTGACATTTGCACCGTAGGCACCTGTTTTACAGTTGATGATACAATGAGCTACCTGGGATTGCTGTGGAGAAGGATGATACGTATCAAGATATCTTGGATAAAAACGAAGGAAAATATCCTGTACGGTAGGTTTATCCATTCTTATCACCACCCTTCTTATCAAAAGGACTATGAATCCCAATCAAAGTTTTATTGCTTATATGCAGATAGATTTCGGTTGATTTTGGAGAGCGATGTCCCAATAAGGATTGAATGTATCTAATATCAACACCATCTTCTAAAAGATGCGTCGCAAAACTGTGTCTGAGACAGTGGGAATGAATATCCTTTGGCAAACCTGCGCGGTTAACAGCTTTCTTTAATTCCAAGCGAGGACCGGAAGATGTGAGATAATCACCAGTCCACTGATTAGGGAAAAGAATTCCTGTTGGTCTGCCACATTTAAACCAGTATTCCGTAAGAATATCAAGAGCTCTTTGAGATAAAATGGCATAACGTGCGGTGTGTGTCTTTGATTCATGAATATAAATCTGCATATTTGTTCTGGATATATCTTCATATCTAAGATGAATAACCTCTGAAATACGTAAACCGGATGAATACATAAGAGCAAATATAGCCTTGTATTTTAAGTTAGAAGTAGCATCAAGCAGCATTTCTATTTCAGAACGAGTAAGAACTCTTGGGATAGCATAGTCATTGATTGCTCTTGGAACAAGGTTGTCATCCCATAGCTTTCCTAAAACGCGTTTATAGAAGAATACCAAAGCTCCATTTTTGTTATTAAGTGTGGATGATTTATTCCCCTTATTTTTTAGAAATAAAAGGAAATCTCTTGCATCTTCGCAAGTGAGTTCATCTGGATGTTTGTTAATAAATTTCAGAAAATCTTTAACATTATTCTGGTAAGTGCGAATTGTACCAGGCTTTAGATTTCTGAGCTTGCCAACATCTTCGATTTTATTAATATATGATTCGTACATAAAATAACCTCCATGAAAAAGTAGTAGTAACAACAGTAACTACCTATCATGGAGGTGCATTTGAAAAATAAAACTGCTTGTGGAAGCAGCCAAAAGATGATATTCTTTTCATAGGCAGTGAACTTTCTTGTGTATTTTGTTTTGTGTGGTAACTTAACAATAAATACTTTTCAAGAAGTAATCAACTGCCTTTTTTAGAAAAAGTAGAAAAACTGCGCCACAGCCTTGGCAGGCCATCGCGCAGCGATTTTGTTCACTTTCAATTTACAGCAGGCTGTCCAGGGTCTCTCTGATCGCCTTGATGAAGTCAAGGCTGTTGAGGATCACGGGATGCTCACAGGTAGAGATCAGGGACAGGCTCTTGGTCATCTTGCCGTCCTCGATGGTCTTGATGCATGCCTGCTCCAGCTTGTCTGCGAAGTTGCACAGCTCGGGGATCTGATCCAGTTCACCGCGCTTTCTGAGAGCTCCGGTCCATGCGTAGATGGTAGCAATGGAGTTGGTGGAGGTCTCTTCACCCTTTAAGTGCTTGTAGTAATGACGCTGTACGGTTCCATGAGCAGCCTCGTACTCATAGACGCCGCTGGGAGATACCAGTACAGAGGTCATCATGGACAGATCGCCGTAAGCGGTAGCTACCATATCGGACATTACATCACCGTCATAATTCTTACATGCCCAAATGAATCCGCCCTCGGAACGGATGACACGGGCTACGGCATCATCGATCAGGGTGTAGAAATATTCAATGCCAAGTTCCTCGAATTTAGCCTTGTACTCGTTATCATAGATCTCCTGGAAAATATCCTTAAAAGTATGATCGTACTTTTTGGAAATTGTATCTTTAGTAGAGAACCACAGATCCTGCTTCGTATCTACCGCATAGCTGAAGCATGCTCTTGCAAAGCTCTCGATAGACTTATTCGTATTGTGGATACCCTGAATGATACCTGCTCCATCAAAATTATGGATCAGTTCACGGGTCTCGGTGCCGTCTGCTGCAGTAAATACCAGTTCTGCCTTACCGGGGCCGGGTACCTTGATCTCAGTATTTTTATACACATCGCCGTAAGCATGACGGGCAATGGTAATGGGCTTGGTCCAGTTCTTGACATAAGGAACGATACCCTTTACCAGAATCGGTGCACGGAATACAGTACCGTCTAAGATCGCACGGATGGTTCCGTTGGGACTCTTCCACATTTCCTTCAGATTATACTCTGTCATTCTGGCAGCGTTGGGGGTAATGGTCGCACATTTTACAGCAACGCCGTACTTCAATGTGGCATTGGCAGAATCCACGGTTACCTGATCATCGGTCTCATTACGATGCTCCAGTCCAAGATCATAGTACTCTGTCTTCAGATCGATGTAAGGCAATAACAGTTCATCCTTGATCATCTGCCAGAGGATTCTGGTCATTTCGTCTCCGTCCATCTCTACGAGAGGGGTTGTCATTTTGATCTTTTCCATAATGATTTCCTTTCCGGTATTTATTCTTTTACTTTGCAATAGCTATCCAGAACCACATTGGCAAAATCGCTTCTGCAAGGCTTCGCCGAATAACATGCCTGCATGTTATTTGCTCATGTGGTTACTTCGCCCATTGGCTCTGAATAATTACATTCTACAGTAATTTTCACAGACAGGCAACCTATTCCTGCGGCTTATCCTGCTGTGCATAGGCCTCGTTCAGACCGTTTTTCACCATGTTGTCATAGGCGTTGATCATGTGCTGGTGTGCCAGCTGCTCTGCCAGATCGGCATTGCCTGCCTTGATGGCCTCCATGATCTGCTCATGCTCTTCATTGGATTTGGGACCGCGGTTGGCACTGGCCAATGTTTTCTTGCGGACACGCAGGACATACTGATGGAAGTCCTTCAGCTGATGCTCCAGCATCTTGCTGTCACAGGCTTCATACAGAATATCATGGAAACGATTGTCTAACTCCGCCAGCTGCTCCAGATGCCCCTTCTGGGCATGGAACTTGGACAGATAGACATTCTCTTCCATCTCTTCCATCTGCTCCTTGGTGATATGTTCCGTAGCCCAACGGGCACACAGACCTTCCAGCAGGGAACGGATCATATAAATATCCTTCACGTCCTTCTGCGTAATGCCGGTGACATAGGCACCCTTGTTCGGAATGATCTGGATCAGTCCCTCCAGTTCCAGCTGACGGAATGCCTCTCTGACGGGGGTTCTGCTGACTCCCATCTCCTCGCCGATGGCCACTTCCTTCAATTCTTCATGTTCCTGATATTTTCCGCTTAAGATGTCTTCTCTCAGCTTGTGAAATACCCGTCCCCGCAGGGAGAACTTATCCGTTACTTCCTGCTTTACATCATACTTACTCACTATAATCCTCGATTCCAGACAACGCTGTTACCGTTGTCATGCTCATTCTATGCTTACTCACCGATCTTCAGATTCTTCTCCAGACAGATCCGGTTGACGCATGCCACGATCTCATCATCCGTAAGCACGGTGACACGTCCACCGGCGTACTCCTCGTCTACCCACTTTTTGATCTCTGCTACCAGTTCGGAATTCTTCTGTACCTGCTTGTCTCCCTTTAACTTGTAGTAAGTGTTCAGCCAGTGTGCGATACCTGCCAGACCAGAGGTGTTGGAAATAGCGCACAATACCGGACGGTTCAGGAATTTCTCGGTATCGAAAATGTTGTAGATCTCTTCGTTCTTCAGCAGACCGTCCGCATGGATACCGGCTCTGGTCACGTTGAAATTCTTGCCGACAAACGGGGTTCTGGGCGGGATCTGATAGCCGATCTCCTTCTCATAGTACTCTGCCAGCTCCGTGATCACACGGGTATTCATACCGTTCAGATCACCCTTCAACTGTGCATATTCGAATACCATTGCCTCCAGCGGTGTATTACCGGTACGCTCACCGATACCAAACAGTGAGGTATTTACACCGGAACAACCGTACAACCATGCTGTGGTAGAATTGGACACCGCCTTGTAAAAGTCATTGTGACCATGCCATTCGATCAGCTCATGCGGCACACCTGCGTGGGTATGGATTGCGTAAATGATACCCTGTACACTACGGGGAATAACGGCACCGGGATAGTTGACACCGTATCCCATGGTATCGCAGGCCCGAACCTTGATGGGGATCTGATACTCCTTCATCAGTTTCATCAGTTCCAGGCAGAACGGCACCACATAACCGTAGATATCCGCTCTGGTGATATCCTCCAGATGACATCTGGGGCTGATACCCTCCTCCAGACAGTCACGGATAACACTTAAATAATGATCCATAGCCTGTCTTCTGGTCATTTTCAATTTCAGGAAAATATGATAATCGGAACAGCTGACCAGAATGCCAGTCTCCTTCATTCCGATCTCTTTTACCAGCTTAAAGTCCTCCTTGCTGGCACGGATCCAGCTGGTAACTTCGGGGAACTTGTATCCCCTCTCCATACATTTATAAACAGCATCTCTGTCCTTCTTGCTGTACAGGAAAAATTCACTGGCGCGGATCATTCCGTTGGGGCCGCCTAATTCATGCAGATAGTCATAGATCTTTACGATCTGCTCTGTGGTATAAGGTGCTCTGGACTGCTGTCCGTCTCTGAAGGTAGTATCTGTGATCCAGATATCCTTTGGCATGTTATGAGGCACGATACGATCATTAAAAGGTATTTTGGGGATTTCGGAATAAGGGAACATGTTACGGAACACGTTCGGCTTCTCCACATCATCCAGTATGTACATATGCTCTTCAATCTCCAAAAGGTTGTTCTTCGGATTCATGGAGACCGGACGATTCTGAAATGCATCACTTTCTCTCATTGGTATACCTCTCTTCCCTGACATTCGATATCTGCAAGATTTTATAATTTTTACTCTGCGCAGTAAAAATACATTTTGTAGTTCTCGTATCATTGTATACAATCATACCATTTGTGTCAATATCTTTGGTATTTATTTTATTGACTTATTTTAATCATATTTTTTATTTTTCCCAGTGATTTTATCCTTTTACTTGTTTTCTAATAATCTGCGGACATTGAGCATTCCGAAGCCCTGCTTATTCCAGGGTTCTCCGAGATCCGTAGCTGTGAGCGCTACCCTACGGAGAATTTCTTCATTGGACATTCTCGGATATTTTTGTAGTACCAGTGCTGCCGCTCCGGACACAATGGGGGTTGCCATGGAGGTACCGCTTTTTGCAATATAAGGTTTAAAAATTCTGCCATTTCTATTTTTCCAGAAAGCATTGCAGGACAGGATCCGCGTCCCGGGAGCCACAATATCCGGTTTTCGGATGACGTCGTATTTTCTACCTCTTCCGGAATATGTTTCACATCGCTTCGGGTCATTTTTACAATATCTTCCATCGTGACAACCCACTGTTAACACTTTCCGGCTGCTTGCCATCTCCGAAATACTCCCATCCTCAGGTCCTGCATTTCCCGCTGCACAGACTACGAGAATATTATGATCCCACAACAATTCCATATACTCCCGCAGTACCTGTTCCTTATATCGTTCCTTCAGTTCACCGATTCCGACAGATATATTTAAGATCCGGATCTGATACCTGTTTTTTACCCTTAGGATCCACTTAAATGCCTCCTGCATGGAATCACAGGATCCTTCTCCCTTTCCATCCAACACTTTTCCCACGACAAGTTTCGATGCCGGTGCCATTCCCCGAAGCCTTCCACCCGACAATTCTCCGTTTCCGCAAAGGATGCCACATACATGGGTTCCATGTCCGTTATCATCATACGGCAGAGAGCTCTTCTCCACGAAATCACGAAAACATAACAAATGCCCGGCAAGATCCGGATGATATGCGATCCCGGTATCCAATACAGCAACCGTTACAGGCTCTGACCGCCAAGTTACGCTATATATTTGTTCCGGTACCTGTACCTGCTCCCTGACCCTCTGCATCCGTTTTCCTTCCCGGTAAAAATATAGTAAAACCGACATAAGACTTAATCTATCTTATGCCGGTTTCTATTCCGGGTGTCGGTTAAATCCCCCCATTATTCATTTATAATCTCTATCCCCTCCGGGAAAGCGTCATTTCCAATATCCGTGACACTCGCCGGCAGATGTACTTTTTTCAATTCCGTATGATTTCGGAATGCTTCCTCTGCGATCACGCGAACGCCATCCGGTATCACAACTTCAGGCAGATTCCCTTTATAAGCTACCAGGATGTCCCCACTGATCAGAAAATCATCCATACTGTTCTCTTCAAAATCATCCAGCCAGCCGGTATGGGTAAACGCCTTGGCGCCGACAGTATTCACCGTGTCCGGCAATATTACGTTATCCAGATTATCACAATGATAAAACGCCGCATAGTCAATCACCGTTACACCTTCCGGAATCGTAACGGTCCGGAGAGAACTTCTGGAAAAAGCAAAACGTCCGATCTCTGTAGTACCTTCCGGGATCGTAACTGCGCTGACAGACTGGTTACGATAATACATCCATTCCGGAATCTTGCCGTTCTCTGTCTCAGCTGTGATATCCTGTTCTTCACCGGTCTCCTGTCCCGCTTCCGGTTCCGTATACCCCTGCTGTACTTTTTCCTCACCCGGATGCACCATTACCAGGGCATGATTCCCTACAATAATAGTACTGCCCAGGACATTACCGGGAACCGGTGTTGCAACAGGTGCAGGCGTAGCCGTTGATACAGGTTCTGTCGTTGCCTGTGTATCCGGTCTGCTTACTGCTGTCGGTGTCTGTACAGGAGCTGCCGTCACCAGCGGATCACGGTTTTTCTGCTCCGCAAGTTTTTGGGCAAACTGTGCTGCCACACTTCCCTCGTCCGCATGGATTGTCACATTATCACAGTTTAAGAAAGCATCTTCCGCAATACCGGTCACCGTAGCCGGGATATAAATATCTGTGAGATTAACACATCCCGCAAATGCCTGTGCATCAATACTCTGTATATTTTCCGGAATTGTGATCTGCTTTAAACCCGTACATCCTGCAAACGAATACTCGTCCACTGCAGTCAGACCCTTTCCCAGGACAACCTCTTCCAGATTGTTACATCCCCAGAAAACATAGGCATCCAAACGCTTGACAGATTTCGGAATTACAACGAACTGTACCTTCTGATTGTTCTCAAAGGCACTCTCGCCTACGACTTCCACTGTATCCGGAATCGTGACACGTTCTTCCGTCCCTCTGTATTTTACCAGTGTACTTCCCTGCGTCTGAAAATCGGAGGCAGACGCTGCCGCATCTGCCTCCGACACAGGAAGATGTGTCAGGATCAATGCGGTAGCTATCAATGCCAATGCAACTACCCACTTTTTATGATTCATAAACCTTCCCATCCTTTATTTTCACTAGGCTCTTGCCTTGCGCAGAGTCTTCTTATCCTTCTTCATGAAGAATACTATGGACAGACATGCAAGACCCAGAGACAGGAACCACTTCGGATGAATGGCATCTCCGGTCTTAGGAGTGCTGTCTGCGATTGTTCCGGCTGTCAGGTTGTTCGTATCCACATAGATCACATACGGTGAGAAATGCTCCGCCGTAAAGGTAATGCAGGATACTCCGGAAATCGTGGAGAACTTCGGTGTCAGCTTATCTAACTTACTGTTCACCACTCCTGCCACCTTGTTGTTACCTGCATAGGTGATCAGAGAATCCGGGATCGGCAGGGTAATGCTGATGGACAAACCTGTAGTATCCGTGATCTTGGTATTACCAGTAGAATCATAGAGACTGATGTCCATCGGGAAATACTTGATCGCGCTGAGATCACTGCCGTACTCAGCCATCAGAGCCTTTACAACTTCCTCGGAAGCAGATGCACTTTCGGTGATCTTGATCACAAAGTTATCGGAAGATCCGTTTACCGTAGCGGATACCACACCGGTATTGGACAGACCGTTCTTGTCAATGACAACGGTGGTTCTGCCGCCGGAGACATTTCCTGTTGTAGTACTGTTCGGTCTTCTGTTGGAATTGGAATTCGTAGAATTACCGCTTCCGGTAGAAGTACTGGTTCTGTTGCCACTATTTGATTTTGCCGTATAGTTTGCAGTTACAGTTACATTTGCTTCCGGCATGGTGATTACTGTAGCAGACAATACCTTGCTGGCAATCTTCGTATTGGCCGGATCTATTGACCAGCTGCTGAACTGTTGATTCTTTGCAGGATCATTCGCAACGATGATCGGCTGGGAACCTGCTACATAACTGCCGGAGCCGGAACCGTTTTTAACTGTCAGAGTATACATCTTGGCAGTAGTTCCGTTGTTATTATTGCCTCCCGGACTGGTGCTTGCTCCGGGGCTGGTGCTGGTACCCGGACTGGCCGTTCCTCCATTATTAGAGCCGCTTGCCTCATATACCGCATAAAAATCTGTATTTTCCGTAATGGCTGTTGCAATATCCGGCAGCCATTCCTTGAAAGTATAGCCACTGACCGTAGGGGTCTGGATACTGGGTGCAACCGTACCCTTCTTGATCGTGGTCTGATAGAACACTTCCTTGGTCACACTGTTGATATATCTGACTACAATATCATCTTCGCTTAGCGCCTTATATTGTGCCATGGTGGTAAAAGACTCTGTAATATTGGTCAGAGGTCTGTCCCATCCGATGAAGATATAACCATCTCTCACAAGATTAGATGTGTTGGGCAGATCCGCATCTGCGATGCTGCCGCCGGAGGATACCTTGATCTTCTTAATTACCGTACCATCCCAATCCTGGAAGGTTACGGTCAATTTACTTGCATCGGGATCTTCCTTCTCATAAATAGCGGTACATGTTGTATCTTCCGTGATGTTCGTGTAATCGCCATCCCATCCCTTAAATACTTCGCCGGTCTTACCTAACGGTGTAGGCGGAACCGCATCTTCCCCGCCCCGTACCTGTTGTTCGTCTACCTGGACATTTTTCTGCAGTTCTTCATTCCAGTCACGGAAGATAACGGTATAGATTTCCTCCAGCGGAGTATCTTCCACTGCAAATCCGTTCGCATCACCATATCTGTAGAGATAACTGGTCTTCGGAGCACATAAGGTAACATCTCCCTTATCTTTAAGGATTCCGGTAAAAGTATCCTGGTCAATCAGTGTTAATCTCTCACTGGACTCCTCCAGCCATTTAATGCTACTGCCGTTGAATACATTATCTTTCAGTTCTTCACAGGTGATCGGCAGTTTCACGGTATCCAGATTCTTAGTCTCCGCAAACGCATAGGAAGGCACTACCGTAATGGCACTGTCCGACAGATCGATCGTAGTCAGATTGTCGCAGCCGCGGAACGCCTCCGGTGCCATTTCCGTCACGCCCGTTGTCTCTTTGGCATTCACACGCTTGCTGGTTCTACCCTCTAAGCATTCAATAATCTTCGCTTTTGCACTGCCGTTCATTCCATAGATAATCGAATTGTCGCAGGTGAAATAATCGGTTCCCTGGAATCCTACCTTATCCAGAATTTTGCAACCGGTAAATGGAATATTACCAAGACTGCTGATGGTTCCGGACAGGGACACATCTTTCAGAGCAACACAGTCTTCAAATGCATAGTCGCCAATGGACTGGGTATTGCCGTTGATCTCTAC
>OGOQ01001737.1_pt1 | contig 15429 bp, 16 predicted proteins | sample 1552691 | NCBI WGS metagenome assembly OGOQ01 (sample SAMEA2580209, study PRJEB22360) | human gut metagenome | biome: human gut; feature: human-associated habitat; material: faeces | place: Denmark | collected 2008/2010
TGTCGCCCTGTAAGGGCAAAAGCTTTAAAATACAGGACAATATACAAAGCTTTTGCCCTTACAGGGCGTCTCATTGATTGCTATATTATACCCAGGGCGCTGCCCTGGGCTAAGAGCTTTTGGGCTTTCAGCCCGTCTTCGGCTGCCATTATTTAGGCTTAAGCCACACCCTCATTTCATGAATACGAAATAAACGGCTGCAATCAGGCAGCAGAAGGCTGCGAAATGATTCCAGTGCAATCCCTGTCCCTGGAAGAGGATATTGGCGATGATGGCGAAGACGATAAGCGATACGCATTCCTGTATCACTTTGAGCTGGACCAGATTAAACGGTCCGCCATTATCCACGAAACCGATGCGGTTGGCTGGTACCTGACAGCAATATTCGAAGAAAGCGATGGCCCAACTGAAGGCGATGACACCGATAAGAGGCCAGTTGCTGCTCACGCCCGTTTGTTGCAACTTGAGGTGTCCGTACCAAGCCAGCGTCATGAAGATGTTGCTCAGCACCAATAATAATATAGTATACAATCCGTTCATAATCTTATATTTTTTTGCGGGTGCAAAGGTAATATATTTTTTTAAACTCTCCAAATTTCAGGGAAGTTTCATTTCGTTTTTGTTTTGATATGGCTGTTTTTGGCAGATAAATCTCCGATGTTCTGATATTTATCTCCGAAAGATAAGTGTGCTGTTTGCGTATGGCCAGTAGGCTGTTTGGGGCGAACAGCCGACTGGCGGATTAGAGAACAGTAGGCTGTTCCTATGAGACAGTCATCGCAGATAGGAAAACCAGATTTCCCAATCCTATCAATATGATTTATGTTTAGCATTCTGCAAAAATCTCTTCACTCTTCACCTTTCCTCCCAAATCCCCTGTGTTTATCGGCATTTCGGGAGGTGAAGAGTCATCAGCAACTCTTCACCCGCTCTTCATCACTCTTCACCTGGACTCAAAATCGATAGTTAGATGTGTATCCTCCTTTATGCGTTGATGTGCAGAAGTATATGGGTGAAGAGTGGTGAAGAGTGGGTGAAGAGCTGCTGCGAACTCTTCACCCCCGCCAACCTCCCTGTTTATCGGTGTTTCCGTAAGGTGAAGAGTGAAGAGTATTTCCGTGTTTGCTTTTGCTCTTTTACATATTATCTCTCGAAATATGTGTCAATTTATCTCTCGAACTATGTGTCAATTCAATGATGAAAAGAGTTTTAATTAATTGGCACCAAGATTTCGGTATAATTTGGCAAACTCTTCTAATCGAACTACTAGTACTCTTGGAAAATCGATATTTTCTAATTCTTTGAAATGTTTATCATCAGATACAATGAAATCGGCATTGGCAAAGATTGCGCAATCCACAAACTTATTATCATCGGAATCCTGTGTGATAAGATTCCAATGATAATGAGCATCAACTCTTTGGGTATTCGGAGCTTGAGTTATAATCTCCAATACCATAGTTGTTATTAATCGATTCGTTTTTAAACAAAGTATTTCTTCGTATTCTTCTAGAATTTCAGTTGTATAGCAAAGACAATAGTCACCATTCAAGAATCCTTCCCATAAGAAATAATTCTTGCTTTTCCTAGCAATTATCTGCAAGAGACAGTTGGTATCTAAGACGATATTTCTCCGCATAGTCAGTTTATTTATAAGCTGTTCGCAAATGTTCTGACTGCATTTTCTGCAACTTTTCATTGCTCATTTCGCCAGATTCCCAAAGCTTATCCATTTCTCGCTGCAAGCGATCATTCATGAACTTTACTAATGTTCGTTTCAAGTCTGCCAAGTCCTGTTCTGACTGCAAACAAGAGATAACATTGAGCACCGCCTGCTGGGCCTGATTGAATTGTAATACTTGTGTTGCCATAATTGTAATTTTTAAACATTTCACTCTGCAAAGATACAGATAATTATTGAAACTCCAAAGATTTTGAGAAGAATATTTTGATTTCGCAAGAAAAAATGGGGGATAATATAAAAAAGGTGGCGATTCTTTTTGTTATCTCTGATTTTTGCAGTATCTTTGCAGAAGCAAAGTTGCACTCGGCAATTTGAAAGCAAGCTTTCATTGTGCTCGTTTGCATTTACTTTGCATTCGGATTGATTCGCCCTAGGGTGATGACGTCTGTTTTTGTGGGTTAAAATAATAGCGTTTGCTGTTTATTCGATAATAATGTTCCTGAAGTTTGGCCGCGGAAGAACATATACCATAGAATAAATAAGTAAGCGTCCGCTATAGCGTGGACGTAAAACTTATCTATGGTATATAGGTTAGGCCAAACACCTTGGAACGTTGGATAAGTGGATCGTCCACGTTTCTGCGTTCTGATGGGGATGAGGCTGGTCTTGATGCAAACCTAGGTTGGCTTTGTTGCTATGGATAAGGGTGTTTGGTTGTAGCTTTTATTTTTTGAGTAACATCAAAAAGATTATTTTTGCAATATCATTATGAAGGGTGAGGCTCACAACGTTAGAATGAAAATGTAACAACAGCATGGCAAACGTGTCGCTAGGTATATGTCAAGTGAAGATGTCTACGCTTTGTTATTGCTGGAAAAAGAACTTATAAACGTTTTAAATTAAAGTTTGCAGGACATCCAAACTTGTTGTTGTAATCAATTATGAAGAGAACATTACTTGCTTCTGCATTTGCAGTCATGGCTTTGGCTGCTAGTGCACAGATTTCTGAAGTAACTAAGGTGAAAGGCGATGGATTTGATTTCATCCCTAAAAGTCTTACCACAACAGGTGTTATTACTCCTTATTCAACTATCGGAGTTGAACATAATAGTAGCAACCAAACACCTGAGTTTACTGTTTATAATGCTTCTTTTAACGTGGAGAAAACTTTTAAGTATGACCCTAGGGTATTCAAAATCAATTTTGTACCAATGAAAGCATTAGCTGATTTCAAAACCAAGAAGGTTGTTAGGGAAGGTTATGAGGAAGCTTATTGGAACATAGTTGATGGAGTATATGATAATGGATTTGAAACTCCAATTACAACGATGGATGAATTTAAGGCTGCTGTTTCCCAATTGATAGGCGATGGTGAACAGGTTTACTTCACTGATTATAAAGGCAATTTTGCTTATCATAATAAATATGATTGGCAAGAAGTTTCTAGTAGATATGATAGTATTTACGTAAGTGAGCGTTACTCTTATTATAACCCTTCTGACAATAAATTATATTATGTAAATGGTCTTACTAAGTTAGTTGAAGTTGATATGTCTAAATTGGCTTGGAAGGTAGATGATAGCCGTGAAGGTAGTGAGGGGATACTGCAAGAGAGTATCATACCGACAGAGGTGTATGATTATGATGCAAACTGCAATGAGGATACTTATGGATACCTTACTCAAAATGTGTTTAACAATGATGATAAATATGAGTTTCTTGTAGAATGTTATAGGCAAGTATCTGCCCCAGAAACTAGCGTTTATGGTCCAATGATAAATGGTATTGAAAATGGAAAGCTCGTTTTTTGTCAGGATGTGCAAGACAAGTATTATGAGTCTTATAAAGCCGTAAAGAATGAGGATGGAAAGGAATTGTTCACTATACCAAATTGTAATTATGGAAAGGATCTGTCTATCTATCGTATGAATGGCAAGACTTATATCGAGAATAGTGAAAATCTAGGTAATGGAGAAACTCAATATGTCATCTACTTGCTTGACAATACAGGCACCGGTATTACTGAGTTAGCTCGCACAAATGTAGTAAAGTCAGCTAAGACTTTCAATATGGCTGGTATGAAAGTTGGTAAAAATGCTAAGGGAATTGTTATCCAGCAGGGTGGCAAGAAGTATTTTAACAAGTAGTTCTCTTTTTTGCGGAATGCTCAACTTGTTGGGCATTCCGCATAAATAAAAATTCTAGTCTTAAGCATTATTTATAAGCCGTGCGCAAATGTTCTGACTGCATTTCTTGCAACTTTTCATTGCTCAGTTCGCCAGATTCCCAAAGTTTATCTAATTCTTACTGCAAACGCTCGTTCATGAACTTTATTTGTGTTGCCATAATTGTTAATTTTAAACATTTCATGTGCAATGAAACAGATATTTGCTAATACTCCAAAGATTTTAAGAAGAAAAATTAATACAGGGGCGTTTTTTATCCAACTTAATCCGCATAATCCATTAAATTTCAGCGTTCTCTGCAATTTTATAGCATTTTTCTTGCGAATACCAATCTTTCTTCGTACTTTTGCACTAATAAGCAATGTAGAATTTAAAAGCGAAAGAAATATGGAGGAAAAGAAATATCATTCTTCTCTTTTCTGTCGGATTCTTGAAAAAGTATTTAGGTGAAGAGTGGTGAAGAGTGGGTGAAGAGCTTCAGAGAACTCTTCACCTCCGCCAACCGCCCTGTTTATCGGTATTTCAGAGGGGTTGGTGAAGAGTGAAGAGTATTTGCTGTGTCAGTTATTCATTTAAACAAGGAGCAATATGATGGTACATCGAGATAAGATATTATGTTTTTTGGTTTTATTCTGCTGCTTCTTTGCACATACTCCTCTGCAAGCCCAGCAGCCACGCAAGAAGGTGGGGCTCGTTTTGGGTGGAGGTGGTGCCAAGGGCGCGGCTGAAGTAGGTGTGCTCAAGGTGCTGGAAGAGGCTGATATTCCTGTAGATTATATTGCCGGAACCAGTATCGGTGCCATCGTGGGCGGACTCTATGCCATCGGCTACGATGCTGCTGATATCGATAGCCTCTACCGTAACCAGAACTGGCTTTTCCTTTTGAGCGACCAGGTGAAACGCGAATCGGAGACTTTTCTCTCTAAAGAAGAAAGGGAGAAATATATCGTTCATATTCCTCTTTCCAAAGAGAGGAAGGTTTTGTTGCCTACCGGTTATGTGAAGGGGCAGAACATCCTGAATCTTTTCTCGAAACTTACCGTGGGGTATCATCAGGTTGATGATTTCTCACATTTACCCATCCCTTTCCGTTGTGTGGCGGTAGATCTGGTAGAAGGCAAGGAGGTGGTGTTTTCATCGGGCTCGCTGCCTATGGCGATGCGTGCCAGCATGTCGATACCGGGCGTGTTTGCTCCGGTAGAATGGAAAGGGAAGATGCTGGTTGATGGCGGCGCCTTGAACAATCTGCCGGTTGATGTGGCAAAGGAAATGGGAGCGGATGTGATTATCTGTGTGGATCTGAGTACCGGTTGGAAGAAGAAGGAAGAGCTGAAATCGGCTTCTTCTGTTGTAGAACAGCTCATAAGTATGATGGGGCAGAACAAATACAGGAAGAATATGGCTGAAGCCGATCTTTATATCAATCCTTCTCTGAAAGGTTATTCGGCAGCCAGTTTCCAATCTGAAGCCATTGATACCATGATACAGCGGGGAGAACAGGCTGCCCGCCAGAAATGGGATGAGCTGATGGCTCTGAGAAAGTATATCTATGCTGATGCTTGTGATTCTGTAGCCTCTGATGATACATTACAGGATAAACGCCTCAAACAGCCGAAACCTTCTCAGACGGAAGCTTATCATATAGGAAGCATCCGGATAGAAGGCATCAGCGGAGAGGAGGAAAAGTGGATTAGAAAGAAAATTGCTTTACGGGAGAATTCGGAAGTCAGTCCTGAGGAGATAGATGGCACACTTGCTATGCTCAGGGGACTGAATATCTTTTCGCGTGTAGAATACAGACAGTCTAACGAGGAACCTTATGACCTGGTATTCATGCTGGAACCCAACGAATCGAGAAGAATCAGTGTAGGTGCACGTTTTGATACGCAGGATCTGGCGAGCGTCATTGCTCAGATATCCAATAACCAGCAGTTTTCTACCCGTCATCATTATGCCTTTACTGGACGCATTTCCCGTAATCCCTATCTGGAAATGAAATATGCCTATGGCAACCTTTTCGGAGCGAAAATTGGCATTTCCTATCGTATGGCTCATTATGATTTCGACCTTTATGCGGATAAGCATAAGCTGGATGCCCTGGAGTTTCTTTCGCATTCTTTCGCTGGATTCTATACCCGCGATATCGGTAATTTCAGATTGAAATCGGGAGTGCAGTTTGATTATTATCATTATCATTCTGATATGTTCGAACGCGACGGAAGCATCCAGACACGTTCGTCAGACCATTTTCTGAACTACTTTGCATCTGTTGTGATGGATACTTACGACCGCCGTTATTTCCCGACCCGTGGCAGCCGCATTCAGGTTCAGGGCATTCTGCATACGGATGACGGAATACATTATGCTGATGGTAATCCTTTCGGCGAGGCTGTTTTTCAAGGAGAATGTGCCGTACGTCTCAATTCCAGATTCTATCTGCTTCCTAAGCTCAAGAGCCGCTTCTTGTTTGGCAGTTCCGTACCTGCCATTTATCAGAATTATGCAGGTGGAGTAGCTGACGGTTACTATCTGCCTTGGCAAGTGGCATGGGAGAGTGCGCAGCATGTCCATCTGCTGGAGCGCAATGTGGTGACTGGTCAGCTTGGTTTCCGCTATCGGGTAAAAGGTAAGTTCTATCTTACCGCTCTGGGAGAGTATGGCAAGGAAGCCCGCAAGTTTTCTCATATTCTCATCGGTGATGATTTGTGGGGAGGAGCCTTGAGAGCATCCTATGATTTCGTATTGGGTCCGGTAAGCATTCAGGCTAATTATTCTAGCTTGGGTAAGAATGTTGGATTCTATATCAATGCAGGATTCTTGTTCTGATTTCCTTAATTGCTGCCCATATAATAAATAAGGTGGGGTTTCTCTTTGCCGAACAAGAATAAATCATTACCTTTGCAGCGGTTTAGAAAACATATAGAATGTATTTTGCAATCTTGAATTTTAGAATATAATAAATAAAAAGAGAGAATAAGATGAAACTGAGATTTTTGAAATTGATGCTGCTGCTCTTCATCCTGCCATTGCAGATGCTGGCGGCAGAACTGGGCGTGGCTGGTAAGCAACTGGCTGCATTGCCTGGAGTAAGTAACGTGGAAACGCTGAAAAGTATGCATTTCCCAGAAAAGTATGTGTTCTTTATCAAGCAACAGCTCGATGCCAAGGATGCATCCAAGGGCTATTTCGAACAGAGGGTAGTGCTCTGCCATAGAGGATTCGACCATCCTACCGTGCTCGTGACAGAAGGATATAATGCCAATTATGCGCTGCGTGAAGGATATATCGAGGAACTTTCAAAACTCTTCGATACGAATATCATTACCGTAGAGTACCGTTATTTCGACAAGTCGATGCCTAGTCCTTGCAACTGGGATTATCTTACCGTTGAGAATTCGCTCTATGATCTGCATCATGTAAACCAGACCCTGCATGCGATGTACAAGGGAAAATGGATTGCTACCGGCATCAGCAAGGGTGGACAGACTACGATGTTCTACCGTTCTTACTTCCCTGATGATGTAGATATTTCTGTGCCATACGTGGCTCCGCTCAACAAGGGTGTGGAGGATGGACGACATGAGAAGTTCCTGCAATATCAGGTATCAACCAAGGAAAACCGACAGAAGGTGCTCGATTTCCAGTTGCTCCTTTTCAAGCGAAAGGCTGTGTTGCTGCCAATGTTCGAGAAATATTGCAACGATAAGAAATATGTATTCAATGCTCCGCTGGCAGAGATTTTTGATTTCTCTGTATTCGAATACGCCTTTGCTTTCTGGCAGTGGGGAGAAGACATCAATAAGATTCCTGCAAGAGATGCTGATGACAAGACGGTGTTTGATTACTGGATTAATATGTGTGAGCCTGACTATTTCACCAATTATAATGCCACAGCCTCGTTTGATGTGCAGGCAGCCCGGGAGTTGGGTTATTACGGCTATTATACCAAACCATTCAAGAAATATCTCAGTATCAAGACAGCTAAAGGCTATCTGAAGAAACTGATGGTACCAAAGGGAGCAGAAAACGTGAAGTTCTCGCCAGCACTCTATAATCATACGGTAGAGTTCCTGACCAAGAATGATCCGAAGATGGTTTATATTTATGGTGATATCGACCCATGGGGAGCTTCGGGCATTTACGGCTTGCCTTTCACCAAGAACAAGAAGAACCTGCATGTTTATATGTGTCATGGCGGTTCGCACAAAACTCGCATCTTGTCGTTCCCTGAGCCTACAAGACATGAAATCATCAGTCTGATAGGTAGTTGGCTGAAGGAATAATGCTTCCATGAACCAATCATAATGGATAAAATGAAAGATTTTTTCAAAAAATATCCATAAAAATTTGGTGGTTTCAGAAAAATGTATTACCTTTGCACTCGCTTTTGAAAACAAAGCTTTTTGCAGAGGCACCCTTAGCTCAGTTGGTAGAGCAACTGACTCTTAATCAGTGGGTCTAGGGTTCGAATCCCTAAGGGTGTACAAAAAACTCCGAAGAATCAATCTTGGTTCTTCGGAGTTTTTTTTGTAATAATGATTACCATTATACGCGATAGAGGCGATTGTTCTGAACATCATGATGCCGGTGAATTACAGACAGTCCGATTTTTATGTAAGATATCGATATTTTACCTTGAATTATCTAAAACTAGTCCTCCATTCCCCTATCATATATTAATAAACTTCATAAATTCACTGTCATTATGTCAAGAAACAAGAAAACATCAGAGTCGTTATTCCAGTTCATGAACCTCCTCATCGCCCTGTTGCTGAAAAACGGGCAATACCGCACCTCGCTGCATTACAAGGCAACCCTCAACAGCTTTAAGCGATACCGGGACAACAAGGATATTGCCCTAAAAGAGATAGATGCAGAAGAGATGCGCTCCTATGAGGCATACCTGCATCATACAGCGAAGGTATGCAGCAACACCAGTTCCTTCTATCTCCGCATTCTCCGTGCTACCTACAACAAAGCTGTGGCAAAGGGACTTACTCCACAGCAGCATCCCTTTAATGATGTCTATACCGGTATCGCGCAAACCAGTAAGCGAGCCATACCGACAGAGTCCGTCAGCCAAATCAAGCGTTTGCATTCGGTCAAGGAACTCACTCCCAACGAAGAGATGGCAAGAGATACATTCCTGATGAGTTTCTATCTGCGTGGCATCTCTTTTATCGATCTGGCTCACCTCCGCAAATCCGACCTCAAGGATGGTTATCTTCATTACACCCGAAGCAAGACAGGACAGCGCCTTACCATCCGATGGGAGAAGGAGATGCAGGACTTGTTGGAAAAGTATCAGACGCAGACCATCTCTTCACCTTATCTTTTTCCTTTCCTTGTTAATGATGGGAACAAAAGTCAGGATAAATCGGTTGACAAAATGCAGGAAGAGGTGCGCCTATATCACAATACGGAAGCGCGTATCTCATACCATCTCAGGAAGTTAGGAGCTAAGATAGGTATCAAGGGTAAACTTACCCTCTATGTCGCCCGCCATTCCTGGGCAACGGCAGCAAGAGACAATCATATCTCTATCTCAGTCATCAGCGAGGCATTGGGGCATCATTCCGAAATCACCACACAGATTTATCTCCGCTCCATCAAAAGCTCAGAAGTAGATGATGCCAATGCCAAAATACTGGCAGTCTTATAACACAAAAAATGTACGAAAAGAGTCATTTAGTAAAATGAACCAAAATGAACCAATTTTTCTGAATCTTTACATAAGAGACACAGAAAACAGAAGAACTTTCTTTCAATCAACGACTTAGGAGATTGAGTACGAAACGAAAACTGAAAAAATGTTGATTTTCGTAGAATGATATTAATTTTTTAACACGCATAATTTGCTTGTTTCCAACATTTTTCGTATTTTTGCAGTGGTTTTCTGTGTCTCTTATGTAGAGATTCTGAAGAACGTAGTGAAATAAGAACTATAAATATGGCTTTCATATAAGCGAAGCGTATGAGAAACAATTTGCTATATACGGGCTTACTTGCATCATGTATGCAGAAGACCGAAAGACATAAAAGTATTGAAGATTAGTGGAAGTTAGTCTGTTGATTTTTCAATGCTGTGATACATATCACACCCCCAATAATCCGGGAAGAGGAATCTTTTCAGGAGAAACCGAGATGTATCCTGCAGCTAACTGCCGTTAATGTTTAGCAATTTTCATCTGTAAACTTTCACCTATAAATTCTTAACTCTAGACAATGTGGTTTATAGTCAATACAGATAAATTTCAAGAACAAAGCACGAAAGAGTTTCTTGAAAATACATATCCAGGCATAGTGAAGTTTGTCTATCTGCCAAAATGCCGAACGAAGTATGTCAATGCCCAGGGAGAAGAACGTTTCCGTTTTCGTCCGCTGATATATGGATTACTGTTTATCAAGGCGGACAGCATAAAGGTTTTGAAGAAAATACTGACACCTTGGGGGTATTTTGTCTATGAAGATATCATCCGTAGCCTGGAAACTGGCGAACTGCAGAAAGGAAAGCTTGTCTCAAGCGCCCATCTTCTATGTAAGGATGTCAAGAACTTATCTCCGGATGACATTATCAGAACGGCTACAATCCCAGATGAAGACATGGAGCATTTTATTTATTTCAGTGATAAAATGGCTGATGGAGTAGAGGGATTGAGTATTGTAAGCAAGCGATATGATGACCTCATTCAGGAGAATGATACCGTCCGCATATTCAGTGGACCTTTAGCTGGTTGGGTTGGCGTGGTCAAGCAAATCAAGAACAAGGGCAAGAAAGACCGTCATCTTTTTGTGCGATTTGGTAACAACCTCTGTCTCAGTTTTTCCAACGTTCGTCAATACGATATGCAGGTAGAGCATGAGGCAACCAAGGGTCCAAAAGCTGAGGCTGTGGGTGTGTGGCGTGCCATCGACCAGATGATTGGCTATCTTCAGGCAAAACAGTCATCCGGGAATGCCTGTCAAACATTACGCAATCTTTTCTTGGATTATCAAAAGAGATTGCCAGTCTATCGCAATCAGAGTATGTCGGATTTAGCATACGAAAGCAAGAAAGAAGAAATCACTGTTGCCCAGCAGCAAAAGGTTTTGGGACAAATAGACGAAAAGATGCGAAATAACTTTCGTGTTCTTTCCAATTACTTTAAGGCAGGTGAGATTTCCCTTGAAAGGTGGTTGAATGAACTGATTCCTGATGCCAAATTACGTCCATTTCTTACACCTACTTCTGGAGCAATCATCCCAGAAGGACATGATTATACGGTATTGCATCATAATGGAATCACAGAGCTCATCCTCCGCTGTAATCTTCGGGAAGTCTTCCAGGATAAAGGTAGTGAGTCTGAGAAAAACTCCACTGACTTCGATGAGGACTATGAGTATTATGCCCATTTTGCACTGGTGAATACAGATGGTGGCAAGGTAAAGGCCATCTGTTCATGGGGAGGATTCTATGATTATTACGCATCACAAAGCAGTAAAGAGCAAGAGGCTTTTCTTGCAGATTTAGAGGCGAAGAAATATCCCCGCTTACTCTACTTGCTCACACAAAGTGAATATAGATTTGAAAAGGTCAATGGGATAGGGGGATTTTCGATAGAAACAGACATCGACTATACTGATGATAAGGAAGAATTGGGAAGAAGAGCAAATGAATTCTTCACTCTTCATTCTTCGTTCTTCACTCAACTTGTAGCAGCAGCCGTTGAGTTATGGAAAGGAACGCGTCTATTGGTATGGCGCCAGTTGTTGCAGCGTTATGTACTGCTTCATAAGGTGCCAGTAATAGACCAATAAGAGCATGAACGCCTCGAAATTCATCTTAACAGTAGATGAGGATGTAGAGCTCTAACTCCCGTCCCCCCGCAGCAGCAAGCTATAATAAGCCAGTCCCTATCAACAAGCTGTCCCCCGGCGGTCCCATCCCGCACAATCTGGCGAAGACCTTTGATGGTCCGCCAACCTTAGAGCGTAGCGGTTCCGAGCACCGAGTAGGGCGGTTTCCTCCCTCGCTCCTGAGGAGAGAGGGTCGGGGTGAGAGGTGGAGCCCTCTTTAAGGGTAAAGAGGGACGGGGTGATTTTCGAAAAATGGTAAGGAAGGACAGTTAATCCTTCTATTCCAACTGGTGCTGCAAAGCCCAGCTGCCAGCATCAAAGCCCGGACACTCCTTCGGAGTAGTCCCCGGCAAGTCTCGATGCCCCACAATCTTCGCTTTAGGAAAGAGTGTCTTCAGATTTCTGAAAAGATCAACGAGTCTCGTTTCCTGTTCAGCCGTCATGGTATTGCAAGCCTTGCCATGCTCATCCAGACCACCCTCGTAGCAGATGCCAATCGAGCATCTATTATAAGGTCTGGCATGAGCCCCCACCTCCAGCAACTTACGGTGCTGCGTCATCGTCCCATCCTTCCGGATATAGAAGTGATATCCGATATCATAAAACCCACGTGCCTTATGGTCGCGTCGCAGCTGTTCAACACTATAGTCCTGATTGCGTCGGGTAGCCGAGCAATGCAGCACCAGAAATCTGATAGAGTCGGCAGACATCATGTTCTTGCCGTCCTCCACTTTGGCGAGGAGTAGGCGCTCAGATCGCACCTTCTCCCCACCAATGTTCATAGGAAATGTATCTTTAGTCATACGGCTCTATAAACTATAAACTATTAACTGACGAAGTTGGAGCATGAGCTTACCCCCAGTGCCGTGAGCGCTGCAATCAGCGCTTGTACGATGGCATTCACGATTTGAGTCCAGGAAATCCGGTTCGGATTTGATTCAGGGTTAGAACGAAACATTTTCATAATCAATGATATTTAAAAGTGAAACAATAAGTTAAGGGTAAGCAGTGCCTCCCTTTTTCAGAGGCAAGGCACTGCTAGAGCGACTATCCCATGTTGTTGTCTGAACCAGCTTCATTTCCGCCGCCATCGGTACCGCCGTTTTCACCGCCGTTCTCGCTTCCACCACCTTGAGTGTTATCACCCTTGTCAGATGGCTTGGTGTCACCAGAGCCTTCCGGCTTGTTGGTAGTAGGCTTCTTCTTCGCAGCTTCCAAGTCGACAGTACTCTTGCCAGTCTTCTCCGCCTTGAGCGTTGCAGCCTGTGCAGCACGACTTGCCACGGATTCGAATTCAGCCTTGCTGATCAGGTTCTCGAAATCAATACCTGGAGTGAAGACAATGTTCACCGCCTTGATGTTGTTAGCAGTAAACTTCTCTACCGACTCGGCACCTTCGCTTGAAAGCGAAATCCAGAAGCTACCTAACTCATCGAGCAGTACCTTCTTGCCTTCCAGGAGCATTTCTACCAGACAGGTACACATGTCAGACAGAACACCCTTTACCTTACCTCGGGTATAACCACCATGGTCGGCAATGTGCTGCACGAACTTTCTGAATGACATCACTTCGCTCACCTGAGGCTTTGCATAAGCCTGTGGATCCTTTTCAGGATGAATAGGGTTTGGCAACATAAACGCTGAATAACTAATCATAACGTTGCCCATCGTCGGTATGGGACTTGATATTTCCACATGCAGTTAATGTGGCCGACAGAAACGTTGTTACTTCCGAACTGCGATGCAAAGGTACGACATAAAATCACCGAAACCAAGGAAGAAAATCCGTCTGAACTTTCTTCTTTCTTTCAGTCTGAATATCAGATAGATAAAGATAAAAAAGAAACCATTATGGAAATCAATATAAAAGGCGATCCCGGTCAAGGCAATACCTTCCAGGAGATACATATAAATAAGGTGGATAACTTCAATCCCAATGCTACCACCGTTATCAACAACTATTATGGTGAAAAGCAGAAACCGGCGCCTGCAGCCGAAAAAGTGTTGCAGGATGCAGAGCGTGAGCAGCGCAAGTCAGACATCATGCAATATGTAGACAGGCTGGCGAAGTATGTATCCAAGGATTGGAAGAACCGTTACGAAACCCTATGGAAGAATATTCTCGCTCTTCCCGAGGTTGAATCCGAGGTTTATGAGCCTGGCAAACAGAAAAGAACCACCTTCAATCGCAATCTCATAGCCCATATAATATATATAATGTGTAATGAGGATGTGCTAGTAGAGAAAAATGCCACCCATCTGGCCATCGCTCTCGAAGGCAGCGGAGAACATCCCGTGCGTAATCAGCTGAGCCAGTATCCTTCCAATGGAGATATCACGGATAAGGTGCTGCAGCTTATCAATCCCGAATAATTACTCCGGTTATCTTATTCATAAACCATGATGGAACTCAAAATCAAAGGCAATCCTGGCAATGGTAACCATTACAAGGATGTGACGATGGAGCATGTAGGCAGCTATAATCCTGTAGCCAGAGAGGTAAATATCTTCCAGACGTCTCAAACTCCTCAAAGTCGTTTAGTCAGCTGGTTTGCCAAGCTGCAGGAAGATTTTAAAAACGATGTCAGACTTCAGAAGAAAATGGACGACATCATGCGATATCGCACCAAACTTCCTCGTACCATAGGCTTGGAGCGCAAACTCCAGGATGGTGGCTTTCCCAAGAGTGCCATCGACAAGGCGCGCCGTCAGAAACAGTCTTATGCCAAGAAGGCAACGAGGTTTCAGTATTTTGAGATGGCAACCACGATCGACAACTACCTCTTTGCCATTGTTAGTGATCATTTCGACCGGGAAGTCTTACCTTTGATTGAAGATGAGAAACCTCTCAGGGAAATCAATCAGGCAGTTTACAACAAGGTAGTTTTACCTGTTATGGAAGAGTTGAATACCGTAGGAGACGCCGATACATGTCTTTGCTATACTCTGGACGATATTTTCGGCATGCTCTATTATCTCACAGGCAATTGTCACATCAATTGGGCTATTTACGATGTATAATCCAGCTTTCGATCCGTTTAATGGCATCTATCGCATGCTGAACATTCTGAAACACTTCGATGTGAACGAATGTGTAGAGGTAGACCGTCTTCGCATCTACGATTTCTATCTGCTCTTTCCTTATAAGGCTTATAAGATAAGATTGCATAAAACGGAGACCCGGTTTAAGAAACTGCTGCAGGACTATGTGGCAGACAAAAAGGAAAACCCTTATAATAAGGTAACCAACGACCGCCGTCTCTTCCATCAGCTGCAGCGCTATCAGATGATAGCCCTCAGCCAGATAGCAAGCTACGGTCTGATAGATCCGGAACTCCTGCTCAAGCAGAAAGTGAAGGTAACGGATGCCACCAAGATGCAGCAGGTGATGTCGCAGCTTGAAGAGATGCCTCAGGCAGAAAGCAATATCATCTCCTGGCTCAATCTTTGTTTCCGCACCACACCGCTCAATGGTACGTACGGTTTGAAATACAGAACCCAATTATTAGAATATAAATACGATGGCTGTTAGTTTCTTTGTCAACCGTCTCTATGTGCTCACCGCCGAAGGCAAGGTGGCGTATGATGAAGAGTTTCATCATGGTGTCAATATCATCCGAGGCGAGAACAGTAGCGGCAAGTCAACCATCACCCACCTGCTCTTCTATGGAGGGCACTGAAAAAGGTGCCTGTTTTTGGAAAAACAAATAAAAAAGCAGCCAG
>OGOQ01001757.1_pt1 | contig 15236 bp, 13 predicted proteins | sample 1552691 | NCBI WGS metagenome assembly OGOQ01 (sample SAMEA2580209, study PRJEB22360) | human gut metagenome | biome: human gut; feature: human-associated habitat; material: faeces | place: Denmark | collected 2008/2010
CAGTAAAGGCTTATAGCCGCAGAGAAAACCGCGCTTTTTAAACGCGGTTTTTATTAATGATAAATAAGTGCTGTTTTCTTAATTTGATGAATCAACAAAGAGTGTAGAGCTTTTTAATGTTAAATCTTTATCGTTAAATGATTTGATGTCAATAAGGATTTTGATCATCATATCTTTATTGTTGGTTTCTGTATAGTAATCCAAAATAAAGTTTTGAATAAGTGGAATATCTTCGTATACATTGTTCTGCAAGAGTGACTGATAATACAAAATGATATTTTTTTCAAAATCAACATTTTGTTTTTGAATACGAGCACTTATAGCTTGCAAAAAAGGCTTGTAAAAATCGTTTGCATATTCTAGACGAGATTCTATATAATCTAAACATTTTAGATACTCATTCTGTTTGTAATATGAATAGGGTATGAAATAACATAAATCACAAGATGGATCTTTGTTTTCAATTGCCAAGTTTGTGTATTTTATACATTCATCATAATTCTTACTTAATAAAGCATTCCAAGCTAGATTATGATAAATTTGGTCTGTTTTGTAACTTAAGTAATCGTTGTTTGCCGAAGATAATATCTTTAATAATTTTTCTTTAGATTCATTGTAAACGCCTAAATTAGTAAGTGTTATACATTCGAACATATCAACGGTAATAATTCGACTATAGTTATTGTGTTGCTTTAGTAACACTTTACTGGATATGCATTTTTCATATGCAAGGGTTGGCTGGTTTAGTTCTGCATAAACACTGATTAATTGGAAAATATTCATAGAATAAACGATGGAGGAGGAATTACACATCATATTTGATTTTAAAAAATAATCAAGTGCTATATGGTTGGAGGCCACATCTCTTTTATAAAAAATTCCTAATAAAGAATAGTAAATTGAGATTTTATCAGATTGTAAACAGTTTAAATTTTGATTTAATAAAGCTTCAATTTCAATTATTTTACTATTATTTTTTTCGATTCTTAAATAGTAAAATAATTGAACGATTTTAAAGGTAAAGTAAGCATATGAATTTATTATGTTATTCTCAGATTCTTGAATTATTTTATAAATATCTAAGATTGATTGTTGCCTTTCAAAGAAAAAGTTTTCAAATATTTCATATAGATATTTTCTTGAAAGAGTATATAAATCATAATTTGTATTAAAGTTTGTGTTCAAAATAGAATCTATTTGTTTACATAGGCCATCGGGGAAATGTCTTTTACCATTTTCTAAATCACTTAAAAATCCTTTGTTCATTCTTAATTCTTTTGCCAAACAAGAAAGAGAAATATTTTGCTTAGTACGCTGAATCCTATAATATGCACCTGCTAATCTTTCAATAGGAACAGAAAGATTGAGCGTATTTTGTTTTATTTGAAATGGCATAAATTAAAGACCTCCTTTTGGAGGTTATTATCACATGTAATGTGATTTGGTTCAAGAATTTAAAAACATTTTACTTTTGTATTTTTCGTATATATGTAGGAATGAAAAGTAAATTTGAAGAAAGATACAGTTAGTAAACATGGGAGCATTTACAGAGTTTTGGCTTGGTTTTATAATGAATCCTAAGATTTAAAAAGAGGTATGTATGATAGAGAAGAGAGATTATTTTCAGTTATTACTGCATTTTTTATTGATTGTTGTATTATCCTTAATTCAAATAATATACCCAATTTTTGTTTCTGAGATACTGACAGTTCAATCAACGGTGAATAGTATTTTTGTGATTGTATGTAGTTTGATTGTTGGAAAAATGATTGTTAATATATGTGATTTGATTTTAAGTGGATCTATGTATTGGAATTTTTTCAAAAGGTTAAGAATGAAATTGATACATAATCTGGTTTATATGGACTATGAGGATGTTTTGAAGAGGAGTGTTGGTGAATTAACACAAACAGTAGAAAATGATAGTTCTCAAGTTATTGAATTTTATTTAGTGTTTCTAATGACTTTATTGAAAGATATTTTATTTCTTTTAGGGGTGGTATGTATCGCATTTATAAAGTCATGGATAATAGGTGTTTCGCTTATTGTTATGTTAATTTTTCTTTTTATTGTTTTTCGTTGGATTAATAAAGTTTCTGAAGTTAAGTGGGCGCAAACGAAGCAAGCTTATCAAAATTTATTTGATATGTTTTCAACGTGTTATTTAATGATGGCAGAGCTGAAAAAAATTAATAGGGAATCTTATTTGGAAAAGAAGTTAAATACATTCATTCAATTTGCTTTTAAGTCAGATCTGATTTCTGGATTTATATCTTATCAATTGTGGATTTCCACTATTTTTAGTTTTGGTATTATTAAATTTATAGTTTTATTGATTGGATGTACACAAAATATAAATTTAAGTTTTATTTATTTGTTTGTTTATTATATTGATTTATTAGATGACCCGATTTATGAATTACGTACGCAAATGGAGAATATTCCATCTGCAAAGAAAGCGCAAGAAAGAGTATTCGCATTGTTGAAAATTAAGAGTAAGTTACATTTTGGAACAAAACTATTGAATGGTAATATTTGCTGTATCGATTTGGATCATGTTCATTTTGGATACAATGAGAATCTTGTTTTGAAGGATTGTTCACTGCATTTTGAAAATGGAAATATATATGGGTTAATTGGTCCTAGTGGTAGTGGTAAATCAACATTAATTAACTTAATTGCACATTTATACGAGCCACAGTCAGGGACGATATACATAAACAATGTGGGATTGAATGAATATAAAGAAAAAGATACGTTAAAGGAAATAGAGTATATTGGACAGAATGAAAAGAATGTGAATCCATATGAAATCGTAGATCTATATCATAGATATAGTCGAGAAAAGATAGAAAAAGACTTGGGCTATACATTGAATGATGAATTATCGAAAGGTCAAATGCAGTATTTATACTTATATAAAGCTTTAAGAAGTGAAAAGTCAGTAATTATATTGGATGAAATTTTTAGTTATGTGGATATGGATAAGATAAAAAATGCATTTTCTAAATTTAAAGAAATGAAAAAGATCATAATTGTAGTTACGCATGAAAAAGAAGTCATGCAATTTTGTGATTCAACTATATCCATGGAGGATTTGTAAATATGATTGATGTTATTAAATCGAGTAAACTGTACTTTTTTCTTGATGTTGTGATTTGGTTTGTTGCACACAATCTTCCTATTTTGATTGGGTTATTGATTCAAACATACTTTGATGGGAATAATACGATCTTTATCGCTTGTTGCGTATGTGGTTTGGTGTTGATTCGAATAGTCTGTATTTTGATTGGTGCCAAAGTGGATATAACGGCTCAACATAAATGGGCAAACTTTATGTATAAAAAAGCTTATGCTGCTTTAGAACAATCTGAGATTGAAGCAAAACAGGGTGAATTTATAAATGCTTTGAATGAAGATGTGAACGAAATTGTTGGTACTATTTCATATATGATTGATACAGCATGCAACTTAATATATGGAATTATTGTGATTGTTATTTTGGGATGTATTGATATAAATTTAACTGCATTTGTTACTTTGTTTCCAATTCTTGCGATTGGCTTAAATTCATTGATAAAAAAAAGAGTAGAAAAATACTCGATTCAATCAAAAGAATATAGTAATAGATTTTCTGAAGAATTGTTAAATTTATTAAACGATTCTAGAAGGATTCGTGTGAGCGGGAAAGAAGATGATTATTCGAATAACCTAGATGAAATTGTAAATCAACAAAAATATATCGGATTTAAATTTTCTATATTTAAAGGCTTATTTTCTACTTTTTCAAGTGCTGTAACAGACTGTAATTTGATAGTAACCATTTTTTGGTATATGCATTTCAAAACATTATCACCAGGGGCATATGTCTTGTTCATTACCTATTCATTTGATTTATCCTCTTTAGCTATTTATATGAGTACATTGATAGTTTCATTACAAAGTACGAAAGTATATATTCAAGATTTCTATAAGAAAATTGAAAATAAAAAAAGAAAGAGAATTGTTATAGATGATTCTATATTGTCAAAAATAGAATATAATTCAATCAATGTTCTGGTTGGAAAAAATGGATCAGGAAAAAGTATGAGCTTAGAATATATAAATACGCAGTTAGCGGATTCTGTCATGTTACCAGAGAATTATCATTTAATGGATGTATCTAAAAAGGAAAATATTTGTTTAAATCAAGTTGTAGATTATGATAATTCATTTCTAGAAGACATTTTAAATGAACATGTTGGAAATGAGAATTTGTCTGGAGGGCAACAGTTTAGAATGGTGTTAATGAGAACACTATTAACGGATGCAAAAACCATCTTAATAGATAATAATTTTATGAGTGTAGATTCTAAACTTAGGGAAAAAATATTTGAATATCTGAAGAAATCTGGAAAGACAATTGTTTTTACAGATCATTTGTATCGAAACGAATATAAAGAGTTTAGTGTGATAGAAGTATAAATAAAAATAGGAGACAATGTCATTAAGTTAAACAATATCTAAAGTTTATGAGTTATACATATAAAAGCGCCTTATATAAGGCACTTTTATATGCTTATAGGTTGTTTTGTTACTAAAATGATATTAATAATATAGAGAACTTTAATCATCTTTTTTTGATAATGTTGGATGTTGCATATAGAATATTTCTTTTTGACGATCTATTTCTGCTTTTAATTGTTCTTTTGAAGGAAGGTAAGTTAGGTATTTAGACATAAAAAGTCTATCATTATCATGAAGAATAGAATATCTAGCAATATCTTCATCTGTTTCAGAACAAAGAAGTATTCCAAGCGTTGGATTATCTCCTTCTTTGCATTTTAAATCGTCATACATTCGAACATACATATCAATTTGACCAACATCTTGATGTGTGATTTTCCCCATTTTTAAATCAATGAGAACATAGCATTTTAATTCGATATTGTAGAAAACAAGATCAATATAGTAGTCTTCGGTTTCAGTTACAATGTGTTGTTGTCTGGCTACAAATGCAAATCCTTTTCCCATTTCCATTAAGAAATCTCTGATATGTGTCAAAATGGCTGACTCCAAATCATTTTCAAGATAAGAATCTTCATTTTTGAATCCCAAAAACTCTGCAACAATTGGACTTTTTAATAATTCAAACTGATTCTTTTGATTTTCTGAATTCTTCAGAAGCATTTCGTTAACAACATCATTTTTCTTTGGAGATTGCATTAATCGATAGAAATATTGTGTGCTGATGTTTCTATCTAATGTTCGAGAACTCCATCCCTCATTTGAGGCTTCATTCATATACCATAATCTTGCGTTTTCATCAGGAACACGTAATAAACTTCTAAAGTGCGTCCAAGTTAAATTGTGAACGCATGCGTTCACAATTCGTTCATCAGGGAAAGCAATATAAAATTTGCGGAAATATTGGAGGTTTCTCTTTGAAAAACTTTTTCCATATTCTTTTGTAAGTTCATCAGCTAAAGCATCAATCAGAGCTTGCCCATATTGTGCTCTTTCATTTCCGTTTTGTTCCTGCTCAACAATACGTTTACCCACATGCCAATATGTTAGTATCATTGCTTTATTGGTAGCATTGTATGCTATTTTTTGGCCAGAAGAAATGATATCTTTAATATCAGTGATTATAGCTTGATAATTCATAATTTTATTTTCCATATGAATTTTAACCTCGCTTTCTTTTATTCTTTTATATTTTAGAATTCAATTATTTTATCGATATAAGAACCATATCATATTTATATTAACTTTTCATGAATTTCGAATTTATTCATTAGAAATCTTCTTCGTCAGTACTACAATTCCTTTGTTGTGTAGTAATGCAAAAATAAATCAAGTGCTTCGGTATGATCATTCATATTTAAATACATAGAATTGATGAGTCAAATGCTCGAAATTGAGCAAAACAATATTTTAATTGTATGTATTGTTAGAATGAAACGGTTTGTACTCAATATGTACTCACAGTGACTCCAAAATGAGTACAAAATATAAGTAAAAGATTTGGAATATAAAATAATACAGGAAGTAATTGTATAAATAGCCATATAATGTATATGCCGTATGGATGACTTACTAGATAAACAGATGAATGGATTACTGGAACAAAGAAAGTATTTGTATTCTAGATCCTACAAAGAAAAGAATCTAATTGCCAAGGCAAAACTATCCAAAGAAGCAAAAGCACTACGCCGGATATTAAAGTATTAAGAAGTCAGATCAAGAGTCTAGACTATATAAGAAAACGTTCATCAAAGTATAGAGAGTATAATAAACAGTTAGAACAGAAAAGGAATTTAGATAAACAAAGAGCTTGAGTAAATGATGTTTTACCCAAGCTTTAATTAATGATAAATAAGTGCGATTTTCTTAACTTTGTGAAGTGGTAAAGAGTGTAGAGCTTTTTAATGTTAAATCTTTATCGTTAAATGATTTGATGTCAATAAGGATTTTGATCATCATATCTTTATTGTTGGTTTCTGTATAGTAATCCAAAATAAAGTTTTGAATAAGTGGAATATCTTCGTATACATTGTTCTGCAAGAGTGACTGATAATACAAAATGATATTTTTTTCAAAATCAACATTTTGTTTTTGAATACGAGCACTTATAGCTTGCAAAAAAGGCTTGTAAAAATCGTCTGCATATTCTAAATGAGATTCTATATAATCTAAACATTTTAGATACTCCTTCTGTTTATAATATGAATAGGGTATGAAATAACATAAAGCACAAGATGGATCTTTGTTTTCAATTGCTAGATTTGTGTATTTTATACATTCACTATATTGACAGTTTAATAAATAGCACCAAGCTAAACTATGATAAATGGTTGAAATATATTTATTACTTGATTGGTTAATATTGTTTAGCAATTCAGTTAGCTTTTGAATTGAGTTTTTATAGAGTCCTAAGTTTGTTAAATAATTACATTGAAAAAAATCAATAAAAAACATTGTTGTATAGTTTTGTAATCGATTGAAAATGCTTCTGGATTTTTCGCAATATGTATATGCTAACGCAGATCTGTTTGTTTCAGCATATATACTAATTAGTTCAAATGTGCAAAGTGCAGCGATGTCAGGAATATTTGAAGATAAAGACAAACATTTTTTAAAGTACTTTTCAGCCACAAAATTTGTAGATGGATTTCTTTTATAATAAATACCTAAAATACAATAAAAGATTGATAAATCTTTGGAATTAATGGCATCTAAATTAGACTCGATTAATTTTTTTTCATCATTAATAAAGGTTTCATTACAATTAAATCGTATTAGATAAAAAAGATTTAAAAGATTAAATAAAAAAAATCCACTGCTATTTTCATATATGTCTCGTTTACTTAAAATTAATTCCAGTAATTGTTTCTCTTTAAAAGTATTGGAATTACATAGAGCGTGAAATATTTCATCAATATTATTTTCTAATTCTATGTAATATTTAAGAGAATCATCGAATTTTAAGTTATAAAAATCATTTAATTGATTAATGGTTCCATCAGGAAAATTTCTTTTCCCGTTTTCCAAATCACTTAAAAAAACCTTGTTCATTCGAATTGAATCTGCGACGTATGTTAATGAAAGTCCATCAATAATTCTTTGATGTCTAAAATATGCACCTGTCAAATTTAAATTTTCTGTATAAATTGGAATTTTATGTTTATATGGCATAAAAGCATCACCTCAGTGGATTAATAGTAACATAAAGTGATATGGATTTCTTGTTTTATTCTATTTTCCAAACGTAATTTTTAACGTTATTCTTCATATTATAATTTTAGTATTTTAAAACAATTTATATACTCATTGATTGGATTAGCACACATTTATAATAGGTATTGATACACATATAAAGTGTAGTAATCATATAGTTAGTAAACATACGAATGTTGAATTTAGAATAGTTGTTTATATAATATGGAAAGGTGATGATTGATGGAAAACATTATAGAAATTACGAATGTACGGAAAATATATCGCACATATCAGAAAAAGAGTGGGTTAAAAAATATGATTAAAAATATTATTTATCCTGACTTTAAAGATTTTATAGCTGTGGATGATATGAGTTTTTGTATACGTAAAGGTGATATTGTTGGCTATATTGGACCAAATGGTGCCGGAAAAAGTACCACAATAAAAATGTTAACAGGAATCTTGGTGCCAAATAGTGGAATGATTAAAGTGTTTGGAAAAGATCCTTTAAAGTATAGAAAAGAAAACTCTAAACATATTGGGGTTGTTTTTGGTCAGAAGAGTCAGCTTTGGTGGGATATTCCTGCTATAGAAAGTCTAGAACTATTAAAAGAAATTTATAAAGTTCCAGATTGTGATTTTAAAGATAGAGTAGAAAAATATGCTGATATGCTGCAGGTAAAAGAATTTTTGAATTTACCAGTAAGACAGATGAGTTTGGGGCAAAGAATGAAGTGTGATTTAATTGCAGCATTGATACATGATCCATCCATATTGTTTTTAGATGAACCAACTATTGGTTTGGATGTGGCAACAAAGGATAGGTTAAGAGAGTTTATTTTGGAGTTAAATAGAACAAAGAAGGTAACTGTATTTTTGACAACACATGATATGCAGGATGTGGAAAAATTATGTAATCGAGTAATTTTAATCAATCATGGTCGAATGTTATATGATGGGGATTTAGAGAGTGTAAAAGAAAAATATATACGATATCGGAATTTAAAAGTTGTATTTAATAAGACGTATTCTATTGATGAACTAAAGCTTTTAAAAGATTTTCAAGATCTTCGTATACAAAATTTAGATGATAAAACTATGCTGATTCAATACAATTACAAACTTTATTCGGTTACAGATATTGTGAGTTGCTTATTAAAAAATACAGAGGTTGCAGACTTTTCAATCAAGGACCTAGAAATAGAAGATGTAATTAAAGAGGTATGTTAATATGTATCGTGTTTTATGGGCTTATTTAAAACAACAATATTCATCTTTAACAGCTTATAAATCTGCTTTTTGCATGACATTAGTAAATGTGTTTATACGAATCTATGCTTATGCAATGTTATGGATGACATTATATAAGCAGAATGCTTCTTTATTTGGAAATATTGATCTAAATCAAATGCTGCTTTATAGTATATTTTCAATATCTTTATCACAGGCATTTACTTGGTGGGATGGTCCACATATTTATGTGGAAGAAAATATAAAAAATGGAAGAATTATATGTGATTTACTCAAGCCAATGGAATTACAAACACAATTGTTTTTGAGAACTCTTTCTTCAACAGTGGTTAATCTTTGCATTTTCACAATTCCTTCTTTTTTAATATCAACTTGGTTTTTTAAACTAGAGCTAAATGTGAATTTAATTGGAGCTTTAATTACTTTCGTACTTGGCTTTTTATTGTTGTTTTCAATGAATTATATTTTATCTTTAATTTGTTTTTTAAGTCTTGATCTAGAAGGATATCTCTATATTTTTCATGCTCTGATTGCATTTTGTTCAGGACAAGTGGTTCCTTTATGGTTTTATCCGGATTTTCTTTTAAGAATAATAAACTGGTTACCTTTTAAATATGTATTTTACGAGCCATTGCTTCTTTTTATTCGAAATGGCAATCTCTTTCAAACCGTTTGTTTTCAAGTGATTTGGATTTTTATATTGTCTTTGATTGGACGCTTTATGTGGAAATGTGTATCGAAGAAAATCATTGTACAAGGAGGTTAGGGTATGGAAAGTGTTCAACTATATTTTGATCTAATAAAAGCGGGCTTAAAACGATTTGCTGAATATCGTTCAAGTTTTATTGCAGGATTCTTCGGGCTTATCATGATTAACGGTTCTTCTATTCTCTTGATCTGGGTCATGCTGAAAAACTTTCATACACTAAATGAATGGACTTTTTGGCAGATAGTTTTTAATTATTGTTTATTCTTATCTTGTTTAGGATTTCATAATACTTTTTTTAGACATATTAGTGATTTAGAGAATCATATTGTGAATGGAACATTTGATCGGTTCCTATTAAGACCAGTGAGTCCTCTTTTACAATTAGCATCTGAAAAAATTAGTATTACAGATTTATGTGATTTCACAACGGGAATGATTGGAGCTTTATTTGCGGCAAAAATGTTACATATCCAAATTACAGTTGGTTTTATGCTTGGATTTATAGTCTCAATTATAAATGGAGTGTATGTATTTACCGCAATTCTTTTTTCAGTAAGCTGTATATCTTTTTGGACCATGAAATCAAAATCTATTTTATATAGTACAAATGAAATACAGGAAAGTGTACAACATTATCCGATAAGTATATTTAATAAAGCATTTAAGTTTATTGTTACGGTACTATTACCGTATGGTTTGGTAAATTATTATCCATCTTTAATTCTGTTAAATAAAGTGAATGTGCATTGGGTGTATGTCATTATGATTGCTTTAGTCGACATAATTTATGGTGCAATGGGAGCCTTTTTATGGCGAAGGGGATTGAAAAGATATAATGGTTCAGGTTCTTAAAAAGTAGGTGATGAATATGGATGATAGACTAAATCATGAACAAAAAATGTTTTCAAAAACAAATTGGGAATTTACCAAAAAAATTGTGGAAAGTATTTGAATTTGTAATTTTAAAAACATACACAAAGGAGGTGCACTATGGTTTTAATGGTAAATGGGTTGTTTAAATCAATAAACAAAGTAAATATTTTAAAAGATATCTCTTTCAGTATTAATGAAAATGAAATATTAGGATTGATTGGGCCTAACGGTTCAGGTAAATCTACCATAATGAAGTGTATTGCTGGTTTATATCATCCAACTTCAGGTGAAATAACAATTAATGGATATGACATAGATAAAGACCGGGTAAATGCTTTATCTAACATGGGTGTTAGTATCGAATATCCAGCTCTTTATCCCAATCTTACAGGTAAGGATCATTTTAAAATGGTCGCAAAATGGAAAAAACTGGATAAAAGCAGAATTAAAGAAATGGAAGATTTTAGTGGTTTAAATGATGAATTAAAAAAAGAAGTTAGGCATTATTCCATGGGTATGAAACAACGCTTGATTTTATCGTTGGCAATGATGACAAAGCCCAAACTGCTTATATTGGATGAGCCGACAAATGGATTGGATCCACAGGCTATTATTGACTTAAGAAAGAAACTTCTGGATATACGGAATGATGGTACAAGTATTCTTTTATCGAGTCATCAATTAAATGAAGTAGATAAGTTAGTAGATCGAATTATTTTTATAAAAGATGGTCAGCTAATTGCACATAAGACAATAGACGAGCTTCATCAAAAACATATTTCGTGTATCAAAACTTCAGATAATCAATGTGCACAAAAGATTTTAAAAGACTATATTGTAACGAATGATAATGAATATATAAGATTAGAATGTGGTTCAGATAATGATTTTTCTAACGCAATCAACTTATTGGTTAAAAATAATATTTCTATTTATTCAATTGAAGACAAAGGAGAAGGTCTAGAGAAATATTATCAAAACTTGTACCAAGGATAAGCATATGAAAACGTTGATTTATAATGAAATCTGTATTTTCTTTTCAAAAAGAAATATAGGCATTTTTATCATAGGATGTCTTTCTATGATTGTGATTTTTTGTTTCTACTTTGTGCCAAAGCACAATAATTTTATTTCGAGTCAAGTTCATTATTACGAGCAAATGGTGACTTCAGATGCAACTAGATCTAAAATAATAACAGAGCAGATTAATGGGATGAAAGAAATTGGTGAAGACACAGAAAAACTAGAAAAATCCAGAGATTTTTGGCAGGCAGATTTAGAAAATTGCAGACTGGTGTCTTATAATCTTGAACATGAAAACGCACGTTGTATTGCTGAAACAATGATAAAAAGAGATAAGCTCCTTCAAAAAGTGATTGATGAAGGTGGAGATCTTTCATCCTATTCAATCATGCTGCGTAATGATGAAAGAGATCTAAAAAATCGAATCAAACTTCAAGATATGTACATGAAAAATCAATTCTACGATTTTGTATACGAAAAAATGCCAACAGCATATTATATGTTATCTAATTTTTTTGTTTTTGGTGGGATCCCAATTATTGTAATACTTGCATGTGTAATATTATCTAATTTTGACTGCTGGTCTAAAGATTTTGAATCAAATACTTATAAGTTACTGTTCACAATGACGGGTTCAAGAGCGAAAATTTATTTATCAAGAACAATTGTAACATCAATAGCTACAATGATTATGAGTTTGATGATGATCAGTATTTTATTTGTATTAGGATATTTCGCTTATGGCTTAGGAGATGAAGTATTTGTTATAGTTAAAAACACATTCGTGCCTATTAGCATATGGTGTATGAATAATTTAATGATAACAATCGTATTACTAGCTTTTCTATCAACTATGATTCAAGTGCTTTCACTTCTTACAAAAAACAGTGGTATAAGTCTATTAGTTCCTTGTCTATGTCTGCTCGTTTTATTAACAGACATTAATTTATTTAGTTCTATCTTCTCAATAAATTCTTTGATTCTTTGGATTATTATTTTATTAATCGTAATCATTCATTTTTGTATGGTTAAATATTTAGAAAGAATCGATCTAAATGGGGCAAATTAGGAGAAAAAGATATGGAATATGAGATGAAAAGTATTTTAAGGAGCAAAGCTAGCTTAGTATGCTTATTGATCTTTTTGATTGTAAATATGTTTTCAATGAACTTTTTAAACCTGGAGAATGATGTGGAAAGGAATATCATTTATAATGAGCAATTGATTGTAGAGAGTCAAAACTCAATTTCTCAAATCGATGTTATAAAAAAACAATTGGGTGAAACAATAAAACCTGAACAGGTTGAAGTGTTAAATAATTATAAAGAATATTTAAATTGGAAGAGTAAAAATGCAAATGAAGCAATTGATTGTTTAAAAAAAGAAGGAGTTAAAGGATTTGAAAATTATCCTGATATAAAGAAGTATGACTTGTGGAATCAAATGTTTGAAATGGATTGTTTCGCAAAAACGGATAAGCAGTTAAGTCGAGTGGTGTTTAAAGATGAACTTGCTAAAATAGGATATCCTGATATATCTTTTGATGCATCATTATTAAATGATATGCAAAAGTTCTTTAACCGAGATTATGAAGATGCATATCATCATACCTATATGAATCTTCAGAATGCATTTCATGAAATAGCAACAGCAAACAATAAAAATATATTGAATATTGCGCAAGGTCCATGGACGTATTTGTGCCGCCAATTACGTCTAGGGAGTCTGTTTTCATTAATGATTATTCCAATTGGTATTTTTTATACATTAATTGTTATTTGGCAGCAAAAGCAAAGTAAAAGTTTTGAGTTATCTTATTTGAATTCAAAAAGCTCAAACAGATTTTTACTATCAAGAATTATAGAAATAGGAATCAGTTACACCCTGATAATATTTATCTCTTTATTTGTTCCTGTGCTGATTCTAGGATTTCGACATGGATTTGATGGGCTAAACTCATATATGTTGATTGATTGGAATAATTTTGTTGGCTTTAAAACAAATCTGACTTCTTACAATTATGGATATGCATATTCTATGTTTTATGAGCATCTTATTTCGATGGATAATTATATGCCTATTAATATGGAGAATACATATATTTTTATTCCTTTGATCCTTTCTTTAGGGTTAGGTATTATGAAAATAATATTTACAGTAACTCTAGGATTGTTGTGCTCAATTTCTGTCAGAAAATCATGGGTTAGCTATGCATTAGGATTATTCATTGTGCTTATTCACATATATTCTCAACAAATAACATATTCAATCGAATTCTTTCCTATGTTAAATCCATTTAGTATTCTTGCCAGTCTAACTGTGATAGTAGGAAATGGAACACAGACATCACTAAATGCAGTATTAATGTTAGTAGTATGGTCTATTCTAATGTATTGTGCAACCTTGGTGATATTTAATAAAAGTGATGCAAAATAAATGATGAAAAAATGAATTATTATCCATTTCTTGTTGCAGTATAAAAACATATTTGCATTATAATCAAACAATGACACTAATGATTCATCGAATTATGTTAAACTGATGCACGCTGTACTCAATATGTACTCACAGTGACTCCAAAATGAGTACAAAATATAAGTAAAAGATTTGGAATATAAAATAATACAGGAAGTATTGTATAAATGGCCATATAATGTATGTGCTATATGGATTTGGAAGTATACAAAATTGAGTTTGAATGACAGGTTGGAAGTGAAATCTCCGGGAGGCTTATATAACGGATTGACTTATGAGGAAGTCATGAACGGTCAGAAAATTCGTAATAAAGGCATTGCCAATATATTTAGCCAAATGGGACTCGTTGAGGCATTGGGAAGTGGAATAAAAAGAATCCTGAACGCTGCTGAAGAGTATGGACTTCCGAAACCTAGATTTTAGGAGTTCGATAATATGTTTCGTGTAGAATTATTCCGTAATTTATTTCCGATGATGGAAGAAAATAGAGACATCGGAGAAACATCGGAGAAGCATCGGAGAAGTATCGGGAATAGAACAACAAATAGAACTTAACGATACGCAGAAAAAGATTATTAAACTGCTTTTGGAAGATAATCAATTATCGGCTATTAAACTGGCTGATAGAATAGGTATTGCCAGTCGAAATATAGAAAGTAATATTAAGAAATTAAAAGAGCTTGGTATTCTTATACGACATGGATCGCCGAAAAATGGTTATTGGGAAGTTACTTTGACATATTAATCTCAAAATAATGGATGTGGAAGAGTACTTAAATAGTAGCTTTTAAAAGAGAATACATATGAAATAATTTAAACCATATTTAGATTTGCTTGTAGGTATTTAGCTGCTACCAAAATGACACCAATAAAAATAGTTAAGATATATAATACATGTTAATTGTATATAAATAGTGTAATTTGCGTATATATAGTAAACAATAATGTTTACGTTATAACTTTCTTTTCCGAGTTTGAATAATTCAATAAACATCAAAAGGCTTTTATATAAGGCCTTTTTTATATATTAAGATTTTGGTTTCGGAACAGTGAAATTTGATATGTGAAAAAATACTAAAGCATCACAATGGATTGGCTGCCGAACACGACAAAAAGGGCTATCGTAATAGCCAATATTTTGGATTTGTCTTTAGTTGCTGAATTATTTTTTTACAATCATCTTATGATCACATTCAGGGCAGTG
>OGOQ01001762.1_pt1 | contig 15206 bp, 15 predicted proteins | sample 1552691 | NCBI WGS metagenome assembly OGOQ01 (sample SAMEA2580209, study PRJEB22360) | human gut metagenome | biome: human gut; feature: human-associated habitat; material: faeces | place: Denmark | collected 2008/2010
GTAACAGCACAACCAATGGCAACTCCACCGTAAAGGGCGACCTGGGAGTAGAAGGCTCTACTAATCTGAAAGATACAAACATCACCGGAAAGCTCACTGTAAACGGAAATCAAGAAGTAACAGGCGATATTTACGCTCATGGCAGCGTTGTAGCTAATAACGCAGGCTTTAATAACCTGGCTGTTATTAACGGTGCTACGATTGGCAACAATACCGATTTTGTTAATATGAAGGATGGCAATGTTGTAGCTACTGGCAGTATTACAGCTCTCGGTAATTTCGGCGTAGCAGGCAATACTGTTTTGAACGGTGATGTTCAAATGAACTCTAATGCGTCTGTTAAAGGCGATTTGAATGTTGGTGGTAGTGGTAATTTCGCTGGCACATTAAGTGCTCAAGATGCTTACCTTGGCGGACAAAGCGTTTTAGGTAGATTTGCTCAGCAAGACCAAAAAATCAATAAGACTGGTGCAGCTGCAGCTGCTATGGCAGGTCTGCATCCGTTAGATTTTGATGAAGAGCAAAAGCTTAATTTTGCAGCTGCAACAGGTAGCTATCACGGTTCTTCAGCAATTGCTTTAGGTATGTTCTATCGTCCGAATGAGCAGGTAATGTTTAATTTATCTGGTTCTTCCAGCGGTTCTGAGCATATGTATACTTTTGGTGCATCGTTTGCCTTGGATCGTCCTAGTGGCACTCATGTATCAAGCAGACGTGCGCTTACCGAAAAAGTACAGCAACTTTCTCAGGTTAATGAAGCTGTAATTAAGCAAAGCATGGAACTGCAAGCAAAGAATGACGAGCTGCAAAGCCAGATCGCAGAATTAAGACAAATTGTTATGGAAATGAAAAAGTCAGCATAACCATTCTCTCTTTTAAATATATAAGTATCCTGCCTCCTTTGTGGGGCAGGATACTCACTCTTATATGTTTATATAAAACCTATAAATTTATACATCCCATACGTTCTATATAAGCGTATAAACCTATATACATATATAAGGAGGACTTCCCCATGGCTAACGAAAAATCACAAGACATTATTTTAGGATCAGATGCTCCTATTAACTACGGAGATGGCGAAACCCCTGTTAAAGACTTTCTTTTGAACAATGATAGTCCAGTTGTTATTGTTAAGGATATGTACGGTGAAGCTATAGAAGCTGTCAATCTTGTTGAATTTGAAGAGTATATGAAAAATGAAGCTGCCGATGCAGAAGACGGACATAACTTCAATATTGTTAATGATTATGAAATTCTGTACAAGCGTGTTGTTGGGAATAATATAGAGTATCATGCATATCAAAGCAGATATACTGTAGGTGAAATTGATATCATAAAAAACATTCAAGAAAATTTTACTCCTGCAAAATCCGAAACAACAATGAAAGACTTGCCAGTATTTTTTTACGAACACTATAAATTGTGCAGATTAGAAAATTCCTTAACCAATAAAGCAATTAGTGCATTACCTAACTTAGATGAAAGTATAAAACAGGAAAGAAAAGCTTTGAATGCACACGTAGAGGGAAAGCCGTTTTATGGGTTGAAAAAGATAGAAGAATTACATAATGCCATTGCAAAAAGCAAAGTAGGAAAGCCCAAAAATATCATTCTTAATTGCAAAGGTAATGATGAAATTTATAATAAAGAGCATTCTGCGGAAAGATGAGATACATAGAAACATATAGGCTTATATATTCTATACGTCCTATATAAAAATATGAAAGCATACAAATTATACAAACATATAAACCTATATATTCCATACGAACATATCAGGAGGGATTGATTATGGAAATTCGTAGATACATAGTAATGGCTGGCGTGATTGGCTCTGTTATTGGTTATGGCTTTAGCCATTCGCAGGCAGCTATTGCTGTTATTGATACGCAGAACATTGCGCAGCAAGCCAAAACATTTGCCGAATCCGCAAAGCTTGTCACACAGACCGCACAGCAGATTACTTTGCAAGCTAAGGAGCTTGCATCTTTGCCGTCTAATCTCATCAATTCTTATAATCAGGGCATTAATAGTAGCTTAGCCAACTTGCAGAATACTCTTACCAAAGCAACTACTACATTCGCTACTACTGCTACTGAAGCACAAATAAAAAGCTATTGGGAAAATAAGTTTCCTCAAATCAACGCTAATGACAATTGGGCTATTAGTGAGCAAAACAACGTGATTATTCAACGCAATATGCGTGAGCAACAGTCCAGGGATAACCAGGCTATGCTTATTGCCTACAAAGAGATGATGGCTGAATTAGATGATAACCAGAAAATGCTTAATGATCTTCTGCGGAAAAATGCTGATATAGAAGGTAATAAACAAGGTCAGCAATTAGCAAATCAGATTGCAGGCATTAAAGCTAATATTGACCGTATTAATCTTAATATGCAGGCATTGGAAGGGAAGCATAAAGTTGAATCTGCTCAGGCAAAAATCACTGCTGAGGAAAATCAGCAGATTATTGCTGAAGCAAAAGCTCGCGCTGAAGAAGCAGAATTGCAAAAAGCTAGAGATAATCAATTTACTACTGCTAAAACAACAAGGCCATTTGAAAAATATGCATTATGAGGTGAAAAACGATGAATTTGAACAGTGATGCATTTCTAGATGGATTATTGAATTTTTTTACTTTGAGTTCGCTTAATGGATTTGAACATTTACTGCCATATGCAGTTGAGTTGTTAATATCATTGGCAATAATAGATATAGCTACAACGTGGACTTTGTATGACGGGCAGTTTAAGCTTTCTCAAATTTGTACCAAGATTATAAAATACGGTTTTTTCTTTTTCTTAGTATATAATATGCCGACTATGATTGATATGATAACTGAATCATTCAAAATTGCTGGCTTGACGGCAGCAGGAATAGATGCACAAGCAAATTTTATAACCCCTAGCGCATTATTAGATAAAGGTTTTTCGGCCTGTGGCAATGTATGGGAAAGCTATTCCGTAACTAATACGCCTGCAGGTACTATTATTGTTACAATCATAGCTATGGCACTTACGTTAGGTGCTTTCTTCTTTATTGCTTTGCAGGTACTTCTGACGCAAATAGAGCTATATATCTTTGCCGGATTAGCAGTAATATTAGTCCCATTTGGCGCTTTAGGCTATACATCATTCCTCTTCCAACGCGTTGTTTCCGCTGTATTTTCTTTTAGTGTGAAGCTTATGGTAATGTATTTTATTGTTGGTCTTGTTAATGCTAATATTGGTGATGTCAGTAATTTCTTGGCAACAGGTCAGGATGCTAACGGAGCAGCACAAGCATCTACTTTATCTGTAATGATCAAGCACTCTTTATCTATGCTTACATTAGGTCTTATAGTATGGAAAGTACCTGAATTAGCTGCAAATATCATGAGTGGCACTCCCACATTCACTGCTGGTGGTGCTATTGGTGCAATGAGTGGATTAGCTACAGGTACAGCAGCGAAATTGGGAGCTGCCGCCGGTATTGGTAAATTAGCTGCCTCGAACTTAAAAAATGACTTTATACAAAATGGTTATCAACCTGGCAATGCATTAACATCAGCTGCATTAAAAACCTTAGGAGCAACACTTGGCTCTTATGCAGTAAACTCTAGAGTTGGTAAGGCTGCAACAGAAAGCTTTAACCAATATAGTGATAATAAAGCAAATACTCCGCCTAAATGGTTTAGAAATTTTGAAGATAATATGGAAAGTAATTTAAAAGGAAGCATAGATAATCATGTAGGTAAAGCTGTTAATAGTTCAGTAGCTAATGCGAATTCTGAATGGGCAAGAGCTGGAGAAAAAGTACGAAACTTTGGCAATACAGAAGATGCTGAAAAAACAAGTAATAAAAGTGATTATAAGTTCTAACGTGGGCTTTAAATAATGAAAAAAATATTACTACTTTTACTGAATTTAATATTTTGCGTATCATGTTATGCTGCACCGCTCATTCCTGGCGGTGTGATAACATCACCATTTGGTGAAGCCAATCACTTTGGACATACGCATGCAGGCATAGATATAGGCCTAGGTTCCGGCACGCCTATACTTGCACCTGCTGCAGGGCAAGTTACTCATGGAGCAGGTGGTGGGTTTATATATTGGACGCAGATAGATTGCGAGGATGGCCTGACATATTTTGTTGGCGACTGCCGTGAAGATACGCTTGATTGTCCTACTGGTTACGTTGCTGCGGGAACTGTTATTGGGATAACTGGTGGAGAGCCTTATAATGGCCCCTTGGGAATATCAACAGGTCCACACGCTCATATAGAAGTATTTAATGGTACTGGTTATGCTCTTGGAATGCAAGTCGATCCATATCCGTATTTGAAAATGATAGGTGTAGATTTGTCAGGTGAAAATATACCTTCAGGTGACGGACAAGGCAGCGGTCCCATCGGCGGCATATATGGCAGCGACGACGTTGAATTGCCGTGGGGCGTAGAATCTATGCATGAATTTGGCGATAATCTTAATAGCGATATGGAAAGATACAGCCAGGCTGCTATTGATGCTTTTGGTAATATAACAGCGTATGCCGTAAGTATCTTAGCTGCTATTGCTATCATTGATTTAACGTTACCTATGCTATTATCTGGCATGGCGTTTAGTTGGATTTCATTAATGACGAAGATATTGAAATATGGCTTTTTCTGCTTTTTAATCTACAATTGGAACGTGTTGATAAATGATTTTTTCTTGTCCATAGTAAGTTCTGTATCTGGCTCGTTTATTAATGATTCATCAATTATTACGCAAAATTTGACACAGCCACAGATGATTATTCAAAAGGTCGTTTATTTAATGACTCCTGCCCTAGCAAAAATAGCCAGCTATAAGTCTATTGCCTTTATGCTGAATTTAGCATTTATCGTGCCAATATTTCTTACAACATGGATTACCATAATTTTATATTTCTTTTTAGCACTAAAGGTAACTATAACATACATAGAATTTTATTGTTCTGCTGTATTCAATGTTATTACAATACCTTTCGCAAATTGGAGATTCACAAAATTTATTCCGGAGGGCACATTAGGTCATCTCTTTACAATAACAATAGAGCTTATGGTAACTGCAATTATGATTTGCTTAATGGTTATGTTAATTCAAGATGCAAATCCTGCTGATCTATATTCTATTGTAGATGATAATGGCCATTTGGCTTATTTGGATAGTATTACCGTGATCAAACATTGTAAGATATGCTGTGGCTTATGGGCTTTAGCCTTTCTAACAGGCTTTATACCCGCTAAGATAGCAAAATTAGTAGGTGGTCATTTTGAATTGCGTTAAGAAAATCATTTTTATGTTGGCAGCTGTGCTAACTACCTTATTGCTCGCCAGGATATTTTGTGGCCCTTTAATCTGGCAAAACTTAACAGATTCCGGCCCCCATGGTATATATATCTACGCTCCTAATCAGCAATTAAAGCGCGGTGACTGGTGTGTTGTTAACCTGCCAAATGATGTACCCGGTCTGCACGTAAGCAAAGGATATAAATTGATAAAGCAAGTACGTGCATTCAGCGGCGAGGCTTATGAGATACAAGATAAGGAGCTGATACTCCATAACAAAACATTTCCGATTACTAGAGCAACGTACCTGCCACAGCTACAAAATGGCAACTATGTTGTTCCTACAAATCATTATATGTTTTTAAATGAGCCTGTTCTCTCGTTTGACAGTCGTTATTTTGGTCCTGTCAATGCTGATGATATTCAGTGTAAAGTTATTTTCATACTTGATTATGACGAAATTAACCAATTTTTACTAACGATAAGGAGCTGGTTTAGATGAGCATTATACGAAAATCTTTACTATTGGCTATTAGTGGTGCTATCTTGGCGTCTGTACCATTGGCAACTGCTAAATGGCATTCCCCTATACATCCAGGTGATCATGTTTTTGACGCAAAGCGTTTTGCTGATTCTGTCAAGGAAACAGCCGAGATGGTTAAAAATGTGCGGAACAGCTACGAGAAGCTGCGTAATGCCGGTATCTATAATTTAGCAGCTAATATTACAGGATTTGAGGATGCCTATAATACTGCTGCTGAGAGCATCAACAATCTTTCTAATGGTAATACTCTTATAAATATCAATAAGAACGGAAAAGATGCTGAAAGCTATAAATACATATCTATCGATGAGGCTATGCATGATATGGGTGGTATAGAGCGAAGGCTTCGCAACGAAAGCTCCGAACGTAAGTTAGCAGAGCTAGAAGTTATCGCTAATACCATTAAAAATACGTCTAGTAGAGAAAATTCTATTAATAATATCATCAACCAGCAGGATAACGGTATATTAGCTGAAAGGCAAAAAGCCAACGCTGTAGTTATTCTACACAATATCAACGATATTGATGCAATACGTATGCGCAGTGCATTGTTCGTTGATGATATTCAGAGCCAGGAAGAGAGCTTTGCTGCAGAACGATTAGAAGAGCAAAAGCTAAAAAAAGCGGTTTTCAAGGGTTACGATCCGTATCACCCCACTGATGAACAAAGAATAGAAATGGATAGAGTATCAAAAGATTTAGGGTTTATGCGTATTGGAGAATAAAAATAGCTGCCATAAAACATGGCAGCTACTCAATACATTCTGTTATTTCATTTTATATTTTTCAAAAGGTCTAGGTGTTTTGGCTGTAGTAAATTGATTAGCTCTAGATTTTTGTAATTCACGTTCATTAGCCAAAAAAGTATTCCATAATTTTTTCTTCTGTTCCAGATCTGCCTTAGTCTGCAGATAGTCGTTGGTAAGTTTTGTATCTGATTTAGAGAACTTTTCCATCTCCGCAAGCTTAGATTCAGCTTTTTTATAAGCTTCTTCAAACTTAGTTTTATTTTCATCGGTAGCTTTGATTGTCTTAAAAGTATCAGTAATTTGTACCAGCTCTTTCTTGGCAGTGTTATACTTTTCCTCTTCTCCGCAGCCGGCAATAGCAAGCACGCTGATAATCATAAGGGCAACCAATAAGATTTTTTTTAGATTCATAATTAAAGACCTCCTCAAATTATACGATCACGAATACCAAAAAATAGTATACCTAAAACTATGGCTATAAAGGCCAAAAGAAATATTGTACCTACTATAGTGCAGATAGCTCCGCAAATGTATTTATAACAACGAATAATAGCCACTACTACATATAATCTTAGTAGTGCGGCAATAGTTCCTTCTATTGTTGTAGGAACATGCATAAACTTATTACCTTGCAAAATGAAAAACAGGCAAAAAGCAACATAGGCAAAATAGAGCACAAGTGTGATTTTTATAGCACTTTTGAGCTTCATAATAAAGTCGTAAATAGAAAAGTGCCATTCTTCACTTTCACCGTTACATATATAACCGTTTCTATCAACCCATTGGTAAGATTTAATTACTGGTTTACGTTCTTTTTCTTCTTTTTCCCATCTAGTCCAGGTATCTTTAAAGCTCATTAAGTATCACCTTCACCCTCCGCATATACCTTATGTTTTTGGGATTTCAAGTACGCTGCTATGACTTCCTGGATAAATTCCTTTCCGTCATCATCTAACTTCTCAATGAGATTAATTATAGAAAGCATCGTAAAACCATGACTGACGTATGTTTCTACTTTTGCTTCATCAATATTCCCAGACAGAAGCCAATTCATATCACAGCCCAATTTGGCTATAGATAGCAAAATTTCTGAGCTGGGACGTAATTTTCCCTGCTCAACATTACTGTAATAACTTTGAGCTTTACCAATCTTGGCAGCAAATTTTGCTTGGTTAAGTCCGAGTGAGTTGCGATAAATTTTCAGACGTTTACAAACAGATAACCAATCTGTATTCATTTCATTAGTTAGTTTATTTTGTTCTTGTACCATAATAATTAATCCAATCTTATACTCAATTTCTGATATCATTTTATCATAAATTGCTATATTAGACAATGAAAAAGTACGTTTTAAACGTAAATACATATAAAAAATCTAAATTAAAGGAGTGCTGAAATTGACGTTTAAAAGACTTATTATCGCAGAAAAATCAGATATGGGACGTGCCATTGCAGATTTTCTTTGGCCCCAAAAAGATTATAACGACAACAAAACCTATGTAGAAAAAGACGGTATCGCCATATCATGGGCTGCAGGACATCTATATTATCTTGCACAGCCGGCAGACTATGGTTATCCGACCTGGAATTATTATCCGGTATATCCAGTTGATTGGGAGAGAAATCCGTATGCTAATAAATCAGTACAGCTCTCTGTGTTAAAGGATTTGCTATCCCGCGCTAACGAGGTTGTACATGCAGGCGATCCGGATAGAGAAGGACAATGCATTGTAGATGAAATTTTAGATAAATGCTGCTATAAAGGCCCTGTAAAACGTATCCTGCCCAACGCTAAAGATAACTCATCGTTAAAACGAGCTTTTGATGCAATGGATGATAACGCCAATCATAAAAATATGTATATCGCGGCGCAAGCACGCCAGCGAGCTGATTGGCTTGTCGGTATGAATTTATCCCGATGCTATCAGGAGCAGGCAAAAAAATATGGATTAGATGAGCGTTGGCGTGTAGGACGTGTAAAAATGCCCACCCTGGCTCTTGTCGTACAACGTGAACGTGATTTACAGAGCTTTTCTAAGCATTATTTTTATGAGCTGCAAACAACCTTCCAAAAGGAGAATGTGCCCATTAGAGCCAAGCTAGTCCCATCAGATAAATTAAATCTAGATGAAAAAGGACGGGTATTGGAAAAAACTGTGCTACAGGCCATTGCGACAAAGGTAAAAATGTCAGCTGGTATTGTAAAGAACTATAAACGTTCTACTGGTGTAGAATATCCTCCACTACCTTATTCTATGGATAAGCTGCAGGTAGAAGCAAATAAAAAATACCACTTATCCCCTAAAAAAGTGTTGGACATTGTTGAATCGCTTTATCTTGCGAAATTGGTATCATATCCACGTTCTGACTGCAACTATATTCCTAAAGCACAACTAGAGGATTCCCCCAAAATTATTGAAGCTCTAAAAAAATATGGCTTAAATGTAGCTGATAAAGCAGATTTGAGTATTATTGGTAAAGCATGGAATGACAGCAAAATTACTGCCCACCATGCAATTATTCCGACCGGTGTCCTGCCAGCTAACCTTGATAGTGATCAGGATAAAGTGTATAAGCTAATCGGACAAAGATATATTATGCAATTTCTGCATCCATGTAAATTTGAAACGGCTGAATACACAATAATAGCAGCTGATGAAACATTCCGTGGCAGCTGTAAGCATATCCTTGATTACGGCTATAAAGGCGTAGGCCTTGGAGAAAGCAACACAGAAGATGATAACTTGACTGATGTACTGCCAAACTTAGCGGAAGGAGAGAATTTAGGCCTCCCAGCTGATTGTCGAATAGACGCTAAAGAAACCAAACCGCCAAAACGCTTTACTGCCGGCACTCTAATTAGTGCAATGACAGATATATGGCGTTATATGTCCAGTGATAATCCTAATAGAGATAAATTGAAAGAAATTAAAGGTCTTGGTACACCAGCGACCAGGGATGGCATTATTGAAGATTTACTTGCTACAACCATAAAGGGTAAACCGGTACGACCGATGCTAAAAGAAATCAAAAATGAACTGATTCCTACAGCTTTTGGTTTTTACGTTGTCGATAATATAGGAAAAAATCTTACTGTACCTGATGCTACAGCGCTTATGGAATATAAATTGGCGGAAATTGAGGCAGGAAAATATGATATAGCATCTTTTCTGGAAGAGATAAAATGCATTGTCAATGAAAATATTGATTATGCAGAACATCATCAGTTCCCTCCTGATCCGGAAGGTAAACCACCTGTTGAATGTCCGCATTGTCATAATGGTAATCTTATAAAATGTTACAGCAAACCAACAAAGGCTGAATTCTTTCTTTGCAATAACAAAGAATGTAAAAACCCCTATAATAATAAACCATATTATTATAATGTTGGAGATGACGGAGAGCCTATAATTGGATATTGTCCGGTATGCAAAAATGTTATGGATAGAGCCAAAGGACCATATGGCTTTTTCTGGAAGTGTCCTCATTGCAATAAAAATTATCGTGATAAGAATGGTATGCCAGACTTTTCCAAGAAGCCTAACAATACTTTTATCAAAAAGCCATTTCATAAATCGTAAACGAGGTGATGATTAAATGGATGAACCAAACAAGTCCACAGATCCTATTGCAGCAGCTTGTGATAATGAAGTAAATAATATTTTGAAAGAAGATGATGAGGCTGCTAACGAAGAAAAAACTGATACAGCTTCTGATAATACTGATATAGAAAAGGACGCTTCTTCTAATTTTGATGAATGTGATTCTGATAACAAAAATGATGACTTAGCTGAAGAAGTTAATCTGAATGATATAGAGGAATTGGCAGAAGCAATTAACGGTATACATGATAAGGTGACTGTTATAGAAAACGACCAAACTAATTTTATCAGAAATACACAACAACGGTTAGAAGAGATTGATAATAATATAAAATCACTAATGGTCTCCTTACAAGAAATAGCTGAACAACCACAACAACTCAATGAGTTATCTCAATCCTTGTTGAAAACCAGCAGCAATATCAATACCAGCGTTACCAATCTGCAGACTGCTTTTAATGTTATCAATGAAAGTACCGCTCAATGTATAAGAGAGTTGCAAACGGCCGCCAATGAAATCCCTAAAAAATTGTTAGAAGATTGCTGTCAGCAGAATAAAACTGCCTTGGAAACAGCTGTATCTAATTTTAATGCTATGAATAGCGCTGCTCAAAAATGGATCAAAAAATTAGGTAACAATACTGATTTAGCAACGCAGATTGTAATTACATCAGGTGTAATTACACCTGCCCTTATTCTTGTAGTATTAGGCATCATAGTCATGAAGATGTAAATTGAATACTATATTATGATTAGAATACTAAAATACAAATTGATTCAATCGTAAATTAATATATTTATCTTGCAAAATAGATTGATATATATTATAATTAACCTTGAGGACAGTACTAAGGATTTCTAATCAATCATTAGGCTATATGATTGATTTTTCTGCTCCTCTTTCTTTTCCTGGCTGTTTCTTTGAACGGGTTCAGCCAGGATTCCTCAGTCTATAAATCGTCAAAAGATAAATAATAAGAGGAAACAAGGCAACTCTTTAGGATTTATCTTGCGGTGATTTTAGAAATATATCATTCCGTAAGGGGGAAACCTATTATGAAAAAAAGTTTAGTTCTCGCAATGGCAATGGCACTCGGCGTAACCGCTTCTGCTTATGCTGCAAATCCGTTCTCCGATGTTCCTGCAGGTCATTGGGCTTATGACAGCATCAACAAGCTGGCTGCAGCTGGCGTAGTTGAAGGCTATGGCGACACTACTTTCGGCGGCGACAAATTGATGACTCGTTATGAAATGGCTCAAATCGTAGCAAAAGCTATGGCTAAGGGTGCTGATGTTGACAAGTTGGCTGCTGAATTTGCTGATGAGCTGGATAACCTCGGTGTTAAGGTAGCTGCACTGGAAAAGAAGGTTGATAATGTAAAAGTTACTGGCAATATCCGTTACAGCTATGCTGATAAATCTGGCGATATTGATGGTTCTACCAGCAAACTGCGTTCTCGTATCTGGGTAGCTGGTCAAATTAATGATGACTGGACCTATAGAGGTATGCTGCAAAACGAGCAAGACTTCCGTAACGATAACGGCGATGAAAAAACTGACTTCCAACGTGCATATGTTGAAGGCAAGCTCGGTGGTGTAAGTTTAGCTGCCGGACGTCAGGAATTAGTGCTTGGTGACGGCAACATCTATGATACCCGTTTTGATGGCGTCATCCTCGGTTATGGTAAAGATGTTAAGGTTGAAGGCTATTATGGTAAACCTACTAATCTGAACAGTGCTTTCAGCCGTGAAGCTATGCTTCAAAAGGCTGCTGACGGCAAAGATTATACTTTCGGCACTAAATATGATGAAGTATTAGGCGCCAAAGTATCTGCTAAAGCCGGCAAATTCAACGCTGCTGCTGCTTATGACGTTTTCAAAGGTGATACTACTAAAAAAATTGCTGCTGCAGATATTACAGCTGAAAGCGTAGAAGCAGATGCTGTAGATGATAAGACCTTAGAAGACAACAAAATCTGGTCTGTAGCTGCTGGCTATGCATTTGATAAAAATGTAAAACTGGATGCAATCTATATGCACTCCAATTTAGACGGTGTTGGTGATGACCAAGATGGTTATGTAGTTGGCTTAAACTATAAAGGTGCTAAAGCTGCAGCTACCGGTTCCTTCGGTCTGTACGCAAAATACTATGATCAAGCTTCTACCACTATTATGGCTCATACCATGAATGGTGAATATGGCACTAACGGCATTAAGGGTTATATGGTAGGCGCAAACTATGCATTTGCTAAAAACATTGTTGGTGCCGTTGAATACTATGATCTGGATGGGAAGGATGCTGCTGAAACCAACATGAAAACTCTGTGGAGCCAAGTAGTATTCACATTCTAATTAATATGCTTTAAGGTGTACTACCCCAACCTTGTACACTTCTATATTCCTTTCCACAGGGACCTGAACTATGTTTCAGGTCCCTTTTAATATAAAGAGGTTAATTATGAACGAAGAAGTTTTACCACAAGACATTGCTGCAGAGAAGGCAGTGCTTGCTGCCATTCTTTTAGATAGGGATAGTATAAAAAAGATTTTAGATGTATTAGATGCCAACGACTTTAGTAGAGAAGCCCATAAAGCCATAAAGTGATATACAAAGCAATGATGAGCTTATTTTTTCATGATGAGCCAATAGATTATATAACATTAACTAATTATCTGCGCAGCAGAAATGAATTGGCTTCAGTCGGTGGATTAGCTTATGTTATGGGATTAAATGCAATATCTGCAGCAAATATAACTTATCATGCAGCTATAGTTAAGGATAAATCGGTTCTTCGTTCTATGATTAGAGCTGGGATGATTATTCAAGAACTCGGTTATAGTGCTAGTGATGTAAATAAAGCTGTAGATAAGGCGCAACATCTTGTGATGCAGCTTTCTAATTTTCATCATAAAGAGACTTTACAGACTGATTCGCTAAGCGAACTGCTTAAATATTGTCTTAATCGCGTAATTTCAAGTAACTATAAAGGTATATATACAGGCTTTAAGTGTCTGGATAATATGACTAATGGATTGCATCCTGGAACGTTAACGATTATATATGGTGTCTCAGGATGTGGAAAAACAGCATTGGTGCTTCAAATCATGGCTAATATGATGAAGAACAATAAAGTCATATATATTACTGATAGCGGTCTTGATGAGATAGCTTTAAGAATGATATGTGTGCTTGCTGAAGTATCATGTTGGAGATTTAAAACCAATCAGATGAGTGATGATGATTGGGAAAAAATACAGCAAGCTATTATTTCCAACGAGACTGATAGGGTAGGTATATATAGTTTTGATGCTTCTTTGATTGAATTGATAAGCCGGATAAGAGAAATATATAGAGAAAAGAAAATGGATGTACTTATTTTAGATTTGCAGTGTATCAGGCAAACTGATGAGGAGTTGTTAAAAAAAGTAAAGTCATTGGCAGATGAATTGGGAATAGTGATTATCGTTAATATGAAAAAAATACCGGAACAAATACAAGTGGATGATTTACGCTTACTATTAAAAAAAGATAATAATAGTGACTATAAGTTGTCTATTGAAAAGCATATTGGTGGACCTGTAGGTAGTATAGATATGTCTTTTGACAGTACAGTGCTTACTTTTAAAGAAATGTAGAACTGCAGCAGTTATGCTGGATTAACCTTATTGTACTTAAAGATAAGTTATGATAGAATAGCTGTTAAGGTAGATTAGGTTATTATACAAAATGTAAGCAGGTGAGATTATGGATGCTAATTTAATGATAAATATTGTTGCTGGCCTGGCAGTTTTAGATGTTACAGCTTGCTTAGGATATAACTTGTATATGCTCAAAAAGTATTCTGATGGTCCATGCGGAAAATATGCTATTGACTTTCTGCCTTGTGGTATGCTACTGAAAATAGCTGTTATCTTATTACTTTTAATGATTTGTTATGGGAAATATGTCTATGATCATGATTTCTTATTGCCGTTAATCCTGCTCATTGCCGGATTACTATCTATTGCTGATATGATTGCCAGTAGAGTAGAGTTTTTGGTTGACGCATATAAGTAGTCGCATTTTGAAAAAAGAAGGCTCAGAGACAATCCTAGGAGACGTTCTGAGCCTTCTTTTTTGTTGGATATATAAAATTGCCTGTGCCTGTTTTATTGTGCCGTAGGCACTGTTTTGATTTGCTTTTATAAAGAAGAGAAAGCCGTTCTGAAGAACGGCTTTCTTTAAAGTATTTTTAAAAACCTATTTCAATGCAACGCTTTAAGGATATACCCATGCTACATGAACCAAAGATTTCAATATCGTCATAGTCTTCACCGACACGAATAATGCGATAATAATTTTGTGGCTCTTCTTCATCAAGTTTATCGAAGAAAGCATCGATGAATCTAACGTAAGGATATTCATGTACATACCATTTTTGGTTAGTCCATTTAATAGCTACCCACTTTTTGCAAGGAGACTCATCCACATAAGCAGACTGCATCAAAGTTTTCACATTGTCTTTCAGCTTATTATCATTAATAGCGTCTATTGATTTCAACAGTTCCGTATAACGCGCCTTACGCATTACAACGGCTATATCACTATAATATCCCATAATAAATCCTTTCTTATCATCGTTAAAATTGTTTTTATGCTATGAAGCTATAGATGTTGAGTTTTTTATGTTTAAACATTAGTTTTTCTTGTTTTTTTAAGCAATTCATTTACACTAACGCCTAAGTTAATGGCAGCTTCATATGCTGTAATATTTTCGGAAATATACATTTTTTGCCCATTACAATACCTGGTTCTGGTAAAACATCCATTATTGTACGTAATTTCTATTTGATTGCAATGGTCTAAACTTTTGAAAAATCTCTTTGAATTAATCAATCGTACCACTCCTTAAATATTCTAGATGAACTAGTATACCCCTCCCTGCGACAATTTTTATTTGCTTTTCGCACATATTCAGGAATTGCGATTAGCCTAAAGGCAAGGCTGCGTAGCACCTGCTTGCAGGTCTGC
>OGOQ01001806.1_pt1 | contig 14941 bp, 8 predicted proteins | sample 1552691 | NCBI WGS metagenome assembly OGOQ01 (sample SAMEA2580209, study PRJEB22360) | human gut metagenome | biome: human gut; feature: human-associated habitat; material: faeces | place: Denmark | collected 2008/2010
AGGCCCTGCCGCATCGGCCCCGTCGAGATCGGCAAGGTCACGGCAAAGTACTTTGCATGCGCCGAAGGCGAAGGCACGTCCTCCGAGCGCTCCTGCCTCACGACCGTCTCAGGAAAGCCCGCATCCTCCGTCTGGACCGAGCGATGCTTCTTCGGCAAGGAATCCTCCGCCGCCTCCGGTACCGTCACCGAAGAGACCTCGGCCGTCGCACGCGCGATCTTCTCGGGGGTGTGCACCTCCACCGACGCCACGACCGAAACGGTCAAGTGCAGTGAAGTCCTCGAGTCGAACAACGACCACGGCTGCGTACTGGGCGACAAGACCCCCGCACGCGTCAACGGTGAATACAGTCTCAGCCACGACCCCTGTTCCGACGGCGACGTCCTCATCGGCCAGCACACCTGCGGCAACTCCTCCTATCTGGCCATCCAGGTGAAGGGCTTCAAGTCCACGCGAATCTCGCTCGGCTACACACTCCGAAACATCGCCCACCGTACGAACAGCAGCTGCAAGGCCGACTACGAATGGACGAAGCGTGAATGCTCCGGCCCCACCTGCACGGCCAAGCTCGGAGCCCGCGTCTATTACAACGGCTACATGACGGGCTCCATGAGGCTCACCCTCACCTACGTGAACGAGTCCTACTACATCAAGGAAGAATGGGTCGACCACTGCGCCTCGATCCGCCCCAGGACGGCTGCGACTGCGGAGGGCTCCTGACATGCGCCGCCTCTTTTCGCTCCTCCCTCTTCTTCTCCCGCTGCCGAACCTCGTTCAGGCGGCTGATCCCGTCTGCACGCTCGAGAACCGCGTCTGCGCCGAGAACAACAATTCCGGGAAATGCATTCGCTACGAGAACACCTTTACCTGCGTGACGATCAATCCCGCGGGCTCTCGCTGCACGGTCGACGCCAATCCGACGCTCACTGACTGCACGCTCTCCGCGCCCGTCTGTTCGGCCGAGTCCGGCGGCATTTGCCTCGAGACCACGACCGACTTTGTCTGCAAGTCCGAACCCTCGGGCGAAGGCATCCGCATCGACGACACCTCCGTCACAGTTTCATACTCGAAGGAAACCAAGGGCGAAATCCCTGCCGGCTGCATCATCGGGGCCGAAGTCTGCCTCGACGACGACGCGCGCGACATTGAGGTCGAAAACTGGGACGGACACTTCGTCTCCGCCAATCCCGTCTGCTGGGTGACCGAACGCACGATCCTCTGTCCCTCCGTCGACGGCGCGGCCTCCTGCCAGAAGCTCGAACTCGCGGGCTGCCAAAAGCTCACCGACCCCGTCTGCGAAACCGAGGAACACGGCGTGTGCGTGCGCTGGTCCTCGACCTATCGCTGCACGCGTGACGAAGTCATCGGCGACGACATCATCACCGACGACGTCGTGACGACGCCCGGCGACGTGACCGAGGACGACTCGGCCTGCCGGAAGGAGCTCGAGGATGCGGCCGCCCGGGGCGAAAACTGCACCGTCAATTCCAAGGTCTGCGTGAAGACCGACCCCACGGGCGTCCTCCCTTGTCTCGAATACCGCACGACCATGGCCTGCACATCGTCGTCGACCGACACCTGCGCCCCCCTGAAAAACCTTTCGGGTTCGGGCGACTGCATGCTTGCGGCCGAGCCCGAATGTACCCTCACGGACGCCGACGGCAACTGTCGCCGAACCGAGTCGACTTATGTCTGCACGGAGTCCGTCACTTCCGAATCCGTCTCACCCGCCACCTTCCTCAAGGCCATGACGGTCACGAACTGGCGCGAGAGCGACGACTGTCTCCTTGACGACGGCTCCGTCATGACTGCTTCCCTTTCGCTCCTCTCGCGCGCGAGCACCACCGACAATTCGTCGGGTTGCATACTGGCGTCGCGCACCTGCATCGAGGGCGAGGGCCTGCGCTTTGTTGAAGGCCGTCCCGCCTACCGCGCCTGCTGGGCATGGGAGGAGAAGTGGACCTGCAGGGCCGAAGGCAACGAATGTCTCGAGTACGAGAAGGACCCGTCCTGCAAGCTCGTCTCCGAAACCTGCTCCGACGGCAGCACCGACTGTCCCCGACCCTCACGCGTCTACTCGTGCACGCGTCCCGGCCTCTCCGCCTCCGTGGGCCAGGTCTGCGACGGTCAGATCTGCGTGGGCGACCAGTGCCAGGACGTGGGCGACACGGCCGACGGCGACTTCATCGACGCAATCCTTCAGCTTGAGATCGGACGGCAGCTCTCCGTCTACGGCGACACCAACGTCAACGAATTCTTCGGCGGCACGGTCTCCACCTGCCGCGACCGCATGGCGGCCGAGACCTGCTGCCGCGCCGACGCTGCCCCCAACACCTCGAACGCCGCCTTCGGCCAGTACCTCCTCTTCGGCGTTGCCGCAGGCGTCGAATTCGTCAAGTGGATCGTCTCGCCCTACGTCTACGACCTCCTCTCCTGGTCGGACAAGACCTCGTGGCTCCTCAACAAGATCTACGGCTCGTCGGGCACGGGTGCCTACTCCCCCACGTTCTCCTTCTGGGGTGCAACCGCTCAGTACTCCGAGTCCGCAGGCTGGACCTTCAACTTCTCGTCCGCGGGCTTCGTCTCCGCCATGGCCAGCCAGTTCTGGAACAAGTACCAGAGCTGCCGCGCAACGGACCAGCGCACCGCGCTCGCCAAGACCCAGCGACTCTGCCACTACGTGGGCACCACCTGCGAGAAGAAGGTGACGGGGCTCGGCTGCGTCGAAACCGCCGAAAAGCACGTCTGCTTCAACTCCCGCCTTGCCCGCATTCTCAACGAGCAGGGCCGCCCGCAGCTCGGACGCGACTTCGGCAACCCCATCAAGCCCGACGCCCGCGGCTTCACGATCGACGAATTCGCAAAGCTCGACTTCTCGAAGATGGACCTCTCCGAATTCATCGCCGACATCGTCAAGGAAGTCACGGCCCGAGGAAACATTTCCGCCGAGGCCGCAGCCGCACGCGCCAGGGAACGCATCGAGGCCATGGTCAAGGGGGAACTCGCCACTACGGCCAAGCTCCCCGGCGCTTCCGAAACCGTCGCCTCCAAAGACCAGCCCACGAAACCCGACGGTACGGGCGGCCCCTCCACCCCGAGCTCGAAGTGAACCTCTCGTCCATTCAAACACCGACCATGAAGATCAACATCATCACCGGAATGATCCTCGCCGCGCTCAGCCCGCTCCTTTTTGCAGGCACCGTTGCTGACGCATTCGCAGGACCTCTTCCGTCCACAGGCGGCCATCCGCTCGATTCATCCCTTTCGAATGCGCAGGGCGAATTCGCGTCTTACGCCCTCGCTCGTCCTCACGATGCACCCGACGTTCGTCATCCGTCCACCTGGTGGGACGAGGACGTCTGGGCGGATCCCGATCGTCCCTTCCTCTATTACGGCGACAACGAGGTGCCCGACATGCGTCCCGGCTCTACCGTCGAGCCGCCCGAACCCCAGTCTGTCGTCAAGCCCGATGAAAAGCCCTTCGACCCCGAGGACTTCACCGCCTTCAAGACCGTCGTGGAGCTTCGAGCCGAACGCGAGCGCCGCCTCAACACGGCCATCATGAATCCGTCGCCCGCCAACATGCAGTCCTATCAGGCGATCAACGCGCACCTTCTCGCGCTTTCCGCCCGCTTTGCGCAGGCCTGGCAGCTCGGCCGCATGCAGAACCCCGGCTACGACTGGACCACGACCGCACCGTCCGCGAACTTCGCCACCGTCGAGCTCGGTGCCATGAAGCGCGACAAGTCGCATGCGCTCGTCAAGTCCCTTCAGGGCGACGCCGGCCTTCTCTTCATCGGCAAAAAGGGCGATCCCCTCACGCAGGTCGCCGCCGGGCCCGTTCGTGCATTCGCCAACACCTGGGGACTCGAGCTCCTTGCTGTTGCCGACGGCATCGACGCCCCCGCCGCAGGGACCAGCATTCCTGGTTTCGAAGGGTTCGCCCTCGTGCAGCCCGACGCAGGCCGCGCGAAGAAGCTCGGCGTCAACACCCTGCCCGCCGTCATTCTCGTGCCCAACCCCAAGGCCATGTCACGACCCGACTTCGCACTCCTGCGCGGAGGACTTGCCGGTCGCGACGGCATGCTCATCGCCGCAGGCGCGGTTTCGGGCGAGGAACTCTCGCGCCGCCTCGTCTTCATCCTCTCGAACCCTTCGGGCTTTGAAGACACGCCACACATCAGGGGCCGCGCCGCGCCCACTGGCTCTCTGCTCCTGCCACCCGATCCTGCGCTCAGGATGCCGCCCGCCCAAACTGCCGATACTCCGCCCGTCGTGATCCCTCACGCCGGTGCCGCGCTCAACCCGAAACCCGTTCGCTGACGCCGTATGCCGACCAGCACATTGATTGACGAAAAATCTCCAACCAAGAAACTCAGCCCATGAAAAGAAGAAACTCATTTGCACCTCATCTGCCAAAGCCTGCGCTTCTGCCTCTCCTCGTCCTCCTTGCGCTCCCGCCCTGCACCTCTCAGGCCGGGTTCCTTCAGGAGTTCTATGACGACGCCGGCCTTCAGAGCAGCTACACGGCTCCGGGCCTCTACGCGTCCGCCTCGATGGACACCGTCACGGGCGGCCGCTTCATCCTCAAGGCCAATCGTGAGGATTTCCAGCCCTATTACCTTCAGGGGCCCGAACTCAAGGCCGGCTGCGGCGGCATCGACGTCTTCCTCGGCGCCTTCTCCATTCCGTCGAAGGACGAGTTCGTGAGCTTCGTGCGCTCGATCGGCACGGCCCTGCCCGGGCTCGCCTTCCATGCAGCCCTCCAGTCGCTCGCACCCGACCTCAACGAACAGATCTCTCAGTTCCGCGACATGCTCATGCGCTACGCCAGCATGCTCGGAGACTCTTGTCAGGTCGCCGAGAACATCATGAACGCGGGACCCAACGAATGGATCTCGACACTCGGCCACAAGGCGAGGAATTCCCTGCGCAGTCTCGGTCAGGCCGAAGACGCTCACGACGCCGACTCCCTCACCCGTGCTGACGGCGGCAAGGTTGTTTCCAGCGCGCCCACGCGTACTGACACCGGCGGCAACATCGTCGAGGCTTCCGAACTCAATCTCACCTGGGCCCTCCTCATCTCGGGCAAGGGCTCTCAGCGCCTCACTCAGGAAAAGCGCGAGGTCATGATGTCGCTCATCGGCACCCGCGTCTTCGTCAAGAAGGGCTCGGGCACGAGCACCACCATCGAGGAGCGCAACTACCCCGCACTCGACCTTCTCAACGCCGTCCTCGGCGAACCCAGCTCGGACAAGATTCCCACGGAGGCCGTCGTCTACAAGTGCGATGAAAAGGACAAGTGCCTCAATCCGACCAGAACCATCTACAGCGACGTCAATCTCAACAACCAGATCTACAAGGCCATGACGAACTACAGGAGTTCGCTTGTCTACAGGGACGTCTCCAGAGTCACTGCAGAAGAGATGACCATGCTCGCCACGATCTCCTCCCTGCCGCTTCTCAAACTGGCCGAACTCGCCGCCTCACCGCGAATGATCAACTTCTCCGACGGCATGCTCCAGACCTTCGCTCAGGTCGCTGCCTACGAGGCGATCCTCACCGCAGTTGGACAGCTCACCGAGGACGCCAAGAGCGTCGTATCGTCCTCGTCCGCCAAATCGGCCAACAATCAGGCGACCGAGTACGCCCAAACGCTTGTCGCCCGTTGCGACGTCCTTCGAGCCGAGCTTCTGAGCCGTGAAAAGGTCATGTCGGGCAGGGTCTCCGAGGTCTCGAGTCTCCTTTCCTACATTTCTCACCTTCAGCGCACCATCTACGGTGACTCCGCCATCGAAGCGCTTTCCACGATGCCGGGCAGCGGCATCAGCCAGTAAGGAATCCTCATGACAACCGAAGCACTTGACTTCTACGCATACTGGAACGGAGCACAGGTGGCCGACCTCTGGACGACCCTCGCACTCATCACGGGCACCGACGACTACCGCTCGCTCCTCCTCTGCGTCGCCCTTTTCGGCCTCATTTGCGCAGCCGCAGGCGCCGCCGTCCGCTACAGGGGCGGCGACCTCATCGTCTGGATCGCGGCCATGGTCTTCATCTTCTCGGCCGCATTCGTTCCCCGCGTCAACATCGCCGTGAGAGACGTGCGCTCCGCCAACGTTCAGGTCGTTCAAAACATCCCGCTCGGCATCGGATGGCCCGCATCCGTCATCTCCCGCGCCTCCTACTGGCTCACCGAATCGTTCGAAACGGCCTTCGGAGACGTGGACGCGGCACGCTACACACGCTTCGGCGTGGCCTTCCCGCAGCGCGTCGTCACGACCATGCTCTCCGTCAAGCCCATCACGGCCGACGGCAAGATGTCGCTCACCAACTTCACGGAACGCTGCATCGTTCCCGAAATTCTCGAGAACTCCGTAAAGCGTCAGGAGCTCCTCAACGCCCCCGACATCAATGCACTCATCTCCACCAACGGATGGGTCAATCCGGCACGTCGCGTGTTCATGAACAACAAGGTCCTGACCTGCACGCAGGCGGCTGAAGAACTCAAGAAAACCCTCGAGAAGACCGAGATTCCCGCCCTTGAGTCCCGCTTGCGCCTCAAGCTCAACGTCGACTTCAAGGACGGCGTCAACGCGGCCCTCTCCACGGCCATTCCGCAGGCCGAATCTCTCATGCTCGGCGTCTCGCGCACCATGGCGGAATCTCTCAGACAGTCCCTCATGATGTCCGCGATCCCGGACACCACCATGACCTTTGCAGCCAAGGCCGGTCAGGCGCCTCTTTCGGCAGGCGTCGCCATTGCACGCTCTCAGGGCAACCTCGCCTCCGAGATCAATTACAGAACCCTGAGCGAAATGGCCCGATCGGCCCTCCCGAAGCTTCGCAACATCCTTGAGTTCACCGTCATCGGCCTCTGGCCCATGGTCTTCCTGATGATGCTCGGCACGGGTACAGGCGGCGCAATGGTCTGCCGCGCCTACTTCACGCTCCTCATCTCCGTGAGCCTCTGGGCGCCGATCACGGCCATCATCAACTACCTCACGCTTCACCTCGACATGGAGCCGATGAATCAACTCGTGAACTCCGCCGGCGGCGTGACCCTTGCGGCCGCCACCATGATTCGAGACGCAGGCGCCACCTCTCAGGCAATGGCGGGCTCGCTCCTGTGGCTCGTCCCCGTGCTCGCTTACGCCGTTGCCAAGGGCAGCGACATGGCCCTCACTGCCATGACCTCCTCCGTTCTTGCCCCCGCATCCTCGGCAGCTCAGGCTCAGGGCTCCCAGCTTGCCATGGGCAACGTGTCCGCCGGCAACGCCTCCCTGAACAACGCCTCTCTCAACAACGTGTCCGCCAACAAGACCGACACATCGAGCAACTGGGCGGATCCGAACACGCACAAGGTCGAACTCGCTCAAGGTACGGCGGCCTTCGACCGTTCCGCAGGACAAATGACTGCCATTAACGTCCGGAAGTCCGACCTTGGCGTCTCCTCCGACACGGCGAATATGAACGCTGTCCAGGATGCCAATAACTTTGGCACCTCGTCTGTTGCGACCAATGCAAGTACGCTTGCAACGAATTCTGGGGTTCAGGCCGTTTCGGGCAGCGGCGTAACCAACAGCGTCAATCGCGACGACGGCTGGAGCGTCACCAGGAACTCCGGCACTACGTACGGGACGAATGAATCGGCGAATTACGGAACCGTAAACTCCAGTGCCTTCGGTGCCAATGGAGGACGTGAAGGACGATCTGTGAACACTTTCACTTATTCTTCAGGTTTAAGCGTAGCTTCTGGAGGAATTACGGGAATTAAGTCTGGAGAAATTAGTCACCAGGCTCCATCCAGCACAACAAACCTGAATGATCAAGCTCAAATCAATGAGCCTTCGCAGGCTGGTCTTAATTTTGCAGAAAACGCTCTTTCAATTAGCCCAAATTTATCCAGTCTTGCAAGCTCAGGTCTTTTTACTAAACAGAACGGACCTAAAAATCAAGTTAATCAAACAAATTCTCAAACCTCAAGCATCACAGATATTGGGAAAATTAGTGCATCACCAACAGCTTCGAATGCAGCATTGCTTGCAGACGTAACTGTATTTAAGTTTAGTGAAGGAAAAACCACATCTTTCCAAACTGGAAACGCCTTCAATATTAATGAACAGAAGGGTGAATCCACATCCATCAACAATGGAACTCGAAATACGTTGTCAGACTCGAGCAATGCTCAGTTTATTGATCAGCGAGGAATAACGAATGAACGATCTTCCTCTGACAGTATTTCTGATCAGGACGCCTCCACCCACACTGCAAGTAACGGCACTGCAAATAAGGTAACTCAGGATAGAGACAACGTGGTTCGAGACCTTGGTCTTGCTATGGCTGGCGGGGATGCCTTTGAAGCTTTGAGAATGTTTAACACTAGCTCTGAAAACCGTGCCATTTTGACCAGCATGGTTGACAAGCAACAACCTCATTTGGAAACGGTATTGCCTCCAAAGCAGAAAAGCGTTGCAAAAAATCGAGATGAATTCATTGGAACGACACGCGATGACATTCAGAGAGACTATCTGGCTTCTTCTGCCGGAGTTCAAGCCACAAGTGACGATTCAGTTCAACGTCGAAGGGCTGAAAAACATATTGACATTCCACCTAAAGCAGATTTCATGGCACAAACCACGCAAGAACGAGATCTTGCCAACTATAAGATGGGGCTGATGGCCGTCTCGACTTCCGAATACCTTCAAAAAGAAACTGGTCTTTTAAGCGTTCTCGAAAGGGCCTTTGGAGGCGCATTCACGTATTCCTCTCCACAAGAAATGTATGCGCACCTAAGCACCGAAGCTGAGACAAACAGTCAACTTAGAGAAACCTTAACGGAAATCGGTAGAGTTTCCGGGCCAGGAGTTTCCGAACAGGATATCCTTTCAAAAATGAGGAAAAATTAGATTCGATCTGAAAACCAGTAAGCCACCTCACTATCAGACATTTTAGGTTTTGAAAAACTTAACCTTGTTCCTTTCGGATAAACATACTTTCTGGACCAAAAGCCTCGGTGTGCAGCTAACCACTCCAAAAAAGTGGGTTTCTTATGTACACCGAGGGCTTTCCGGTAAAGGTATGGAATCCCCGTCAGTTCAAACACCTCTGAGGCATTGAAGAAAGCCCAGCACATACACCAACGATAGGTACGAACCTGATAGAGAACCGTACCCTCTTCAGTTTCTTCGACATAGGAAAACATCAGGACCTCAATACTTTCTTAACAAAACTAGCCTAGCACAACCTCACCAAACACGTATCCCCCGACATTCTCAAAGGCATCGTTCAATTATGGAATTTCAGGAAGCAAAAGCCATTGCCGAGCGCCTTGGCTTCCAACTCTTTGCCGACGTGCGCGGCGACACCAACGCACTTCGTCTCTTTACTGAGGATTTTCGCCAAAAGTACGGCAAGAAGTACCGGTGCGGCGTCTACATGCAGTTCAGAGCCGACGGCTCCTGCTACATCGGCCAGTCACTCGACGTTGACAGGCGTCACAAACGACACCGCGAGCTCGGCGTCATCGTCGACTATCTGGCATTCCGCTGCTGGCAGCCAAGCGTCCTGATGGAAAAGGAGGACCTGTGCATTCGGGACGCTCTGGCTCTGGGCGTGCCCCTAGTGAACAAGACGCTGAAGTGCGGCACCCTGAAGAAGTCCGACGATTACGATCAAATCTTCACGCCCGATGAGCAGGACCTTTTCATCGAGCGGATCGCAGCCCGACAGACGCCGCTCACCCAGTGGCCGAACTTCTGCAAGAATGCAGAGCGCTCGGAGCTTCGTGACTGGGAGATCTTCAGCCAGCATCCGCGGTTCATGGAGCTCTACCAGAAGGCAGCCTTTTATCTGAAGACCACCGTCCCCAATCCTGAAGAGACGGAGTCCGTAACCTGGCAGTGCGCACTGTGCAACGAAAAGAGCCTTCAGGGATCAATCCGGTGGGTCATCAAAATACGCTGCGGCGCCACCGTGACTTTCGAGACCTTCCACTACAGTCAGGCGAAGTACCAGTACTTTGTGAACATAGCGGTTGCGCCAGATCTCGTCTATGAGGCCATCGACTCACAGAAGCCAGGACAGCAGTACCTCCCCTTTGCCAACCTGTGCCTCCCTCCCCGTCGGCAGCCGCCCACGCTGAGGGACCTTCAAATAAATGGCGTATTCAGAAAGGAAGGTGCGGACGAAGATGGACCGAACGCGCAGGCCGAGTTGCTCACGCGGCCGATCGCCTTGGTCGACACCTCGAGTCTGGGGATATTGACCGTGCCGTTTGACGCACTCGAGAGCGTGCTCGAAGACGACGTCATTGCGACCGCCGCAGCCATGGCGAACATCGCGTGCATGCGGACGCAGCTCGTGGAGTCGGCCGACCACAACAGTCTTCTCGCCTTCAGGATGCTCTATCTTTGAGGCCAGAAGTCGCGCCTCCTCGCGGTCCCTCATTCGTCTGAGAGCGCAACAAGTCCTTGGCTGGCGGGGGGCTACAAACACACTAGTCCCCGCCTCAGGCTGCGGCAAGCCGGGATGCGATTAGCAGCCCTTGGCGTAACATTCATTTCGTTCTACTGATGGGCGCAAACGAGCCCTTCTCTCTCGCCGAACTGAAGACTTCGACAACAGCCTCCTCCCGCCCATCTCCTTGAACACCAGAGCAAACCCGGATCTTCGGCATTTATCGACACGATCTCTGTCGTACGACTTCAGGAGCCTGAGACTCTGCATGCTCGGCTTCTTGCTGCGCCAGTCGATAGTACGTGTCAAGCTGAAGGAAATCCTTGTCTAGATGGTGTTGGTTTTCTGCTGCGTCAAACCTCCAAAATGGAACGGTTTTTCTCTCAACCTGGAACGGGGGTTATTTGCTCCTCCCTCTGGCTTCATTCCAAGGAGGGTTCTGGCCTCAAAACTCGGGGTGGCTTAATTCAGCGAAGTCCGTAGGGCGAGCCCCCCGGGGCGCCGAACCGAATATGCCTCATGCACACCTTCAACCATGACTACTAAGTTTAGTTCTGCGTTGCCAGGCCGAAGGGCAAGTTGGAATAGGCATAGGCGCCACGAAGATCTCGGCCTTGTACCGTTTCCCGTCACTGGTGGTGTAGTAAGTGGATCGCCCGAATAATCGATCATGGCAACCTGACTGGGATGCCATACTGACATCCTTCATAGACGCAGGAAGATCTCGCTTGTATTCGTTGTACGCGCGGCCAAAGTTCGAGTAGCATATTACCCTGCCAAGGAGTTCTGTTGCCAGCAAACTTAAAGTTCGCTGCTTACGGGACCGCACGTAGTTGAGGTACACCCTTGAGACACTCTCAATACTGAAGCAATCACTGTCTTATTAGAGTTGTTTTTGGCATAATGTACGAATATGTCTCACAAGGACTCAAAAGGAACGGTTATGCGTATCGGATACGTGCGAGTCAGCTCGTTAGATCAAAATCCGGATCGCCAGATTGAAGACTTGAAGGCTCAGCAGGTCGAGAAGATCTTCATGGACAAAATCTCCGGCAAGAACACAGAGCGTCCAGAGCTCCAGAACATGTTGTCTTTTATCAGAGAGGGAGACGTTCTACTTGTTCATAGTCTCGACCGATTAGCCAGAAATTTAGGTGATCTTCTTACGATGGTCGAAGAACTGACTAATCGAGGCATCAGTATCCACTTCATTTCTGAAAAATTGGACTTTGAAGCTGGCAAAGATGCGTCTCCGATGTCGAAACTCTTATTAAGTATGGTTGGAGCCTTCGCAGAATTCGAGCGTTCCATGATTAAGCGTCGTCAGATGGAAGGGATTGCGTTAGCAAAAGAGCGCGGTGCTTACACTGGACGACAGAGAACGGTCTCTGATGAGACCCTACAAAAGGTTAAAGAGATGGTTGAACAGGGGATTCCCCTTGCTAAGGCTGCTGAAAAAAATCACATCAGCCGATCCACCGTCTACCGTTATCTCAAAATCCAGGCAAAGGAAAACTAAATGTCACTTACTGCAAGAGATCTCAATGCGGCTTTGTGGGCCGCCGCTGATGAAATGCGTCAGGTCATGTCCGCTGACGTTTACAAGGACTATCTGCTTGGATTGGTCTTTTATAAGGCGCTTTCCGACAAGATTCTTGTTGAAGCGTATGAGTTGCTTAACGATGCAAAGCCTGAAAGTCTTGAAGTTGCTCAACAAGCCTATGAAGAAGCCGGTGCTGACGAAGAGACATGGGGTGATCTCAAGGCCGAATTAGAGGATCGGTTCGGTTGCGCTATTAAGCCGAACATGACGTTCTCTGCGTTCTATCAGCAGATTAACAATCGCACGTTCATGTTGGACAATCTCAGCCAGGCATTCCGTGATGTCGAAGCTGCTGGTGGTGGAGTCTATGCTGGTTTGTTCGATGATTTCGACATTCAGTCGAAGGATTTGGGTAAGACGCCGGATAAGCGTAACAGCATGATTTCCGCAGTGATTTCCATGTTGGCTTCCATTGATTTCAGCCTTTATCCTGAAGATGCCTTGGGAGATGCCTACGAGTATTTGATCTCTCAGTTTGCTTCTGAGTCTGGAAAGAAGGCAGGTGAGTTCTATACGCCGCACGCAGTCTCAACGCTCATCGCTCGCATTGTGACTCATGGTCAGGATACGAAGTACGGCTTCTCGGTTTATGACCCGGCCTGTGGTTCTGGCTCTCTGCTTTTGCAGATCCGAAACTTCATCAAGAATGATGAAGAGAACGGTGTCGATAACAAACATGCCGTGCAGTTCTTTGGCCAGGAGCTGAAGAATCAGACCTTCAACTTGGCACGAATGAACATGATGCTTCACCGTGTGCCTGGGAGGCTTCAGCATTTGCGGAATGGTGACACGCTCGACGCTGACTGGCCGACGGATGAACCCACCAACTTCGATGCTGTGGTGATGAATCCGCCCTACTCTCAGAAGTACGATGCTGTTGAAGGCCTTTTGACCGATCCGCGATTTGCTCCGTATAAGAAGCTTCCTCCCGCAAGCAAGGCTGACTTTGCCTTCCTCCTGCATGGGTTCTATCACCTGAAAGATACTGGAACAATGGGGATTGTTCTCCCTCACGGGGTTTTATTCCGTGGTGGAGCTGAAGGTGTGATTCGTGAAGAATTGCTTAAGAAGGGCAATATCTATGCAGTTATTGGGCTTCCGGCAGGGATTTTCTTCTCCACCGGTATTCCGACTTGCATTGTTGTTCTGAAGAAGAACAATCCTGATCGTAGTGTTCTTTTCATTGATGGTTCCAAGGAATTCCGCAAAGAACGCGCTAAGAACTTCCTTGACCCTGAGCACATTGAAAAGCTCTTTACGACCTATGTTGAGCGCAAGGATGTTGAAAAGTATGCTCACCTCGCAACCTACGCCGATATTGAGAATAACGGCTTCAACCTGAATATTCCTCGTTATGTGGATACCTCTGAAGAAGAGGAACAGATTGACCTACAAGCTACATTTGCTGAGTTAGAGCAGTTGGAAAAAGAAGAGAAAGAAGTAGATGCTAAGTTGGCTCTCTTTTTTAAGGAACTTGGTCTTAATAACTTTAAGGGGGCGTAATGAAAACACCTATCTTGAGATTTTCTACTTTTGTGGAAAAAGGTGGTACTTGGCACCCTTTTAAAGTAGAAGATTTAGGCAAATTTTTACGAGGTCAAACTTACAGTCGAAATGATGTTACTGGTGTTTGTACTGATGTCTTAATTATAAGATCCTCCAATTTACAAGATGCTTGGTATGTTGATGTGTCAATAGATCCTCAATATGTAGATATTGAGGTTTCAGACGATCAGCAACTGAAGAAAAATGATGTCGTGATTTGTACGGCGAATGGTAGTACAAAGCTTGTAGGTAAGGCATCTATATATGATGGTGAGTATAAAGGGAGAATATCTTGGGGTGCTTTTTGTGCTGTCTTTAGACCATCAATTGAATTATCAAAATACTTTTTTAGTACTAACCAGTATAAAAAGCTAATTGATATCCATAAACAGGGTGGAAATGGCGCATTAGCTAATCTCAATATTCAATCAATATCTAAAGAAGAAATTTATTTTCCAGTTCTTGAAGAATAACAACAAAAAATCGCCGCGTTCTTCACGGCGTTGGATGAGAAGATTCGATTATCAGAGCAGAAGTTAAATCTTATTTCTAAGATTAAAAAAGCAATCGCGCAAAAGCTTTTTGCACAAGATCTTCGCTTCAAGAATGAAGATGGTTATTTCTTCGATTCTTGGAAATCATATACTGTTGGAGAGTTAGTGGATGTTATAGGAGGGGGAACCCCTTCCACTCAAAATCCTGACTACTGGGATGGGGATATCTATTGGTTGACACCAACAGAAATAAATTCGAAGTATGTTCACTCTAGTAACAGAAAAATTACATTCGATGGAGTAAAAAATTCAAGTGCAAAATTATTGCCAAAGGGAGCACTGTTATTAACCACACGAGCAACGTTAGGAGCCTGCTCAATTAACAATCAGGATAATCCTGTTTGTACAAATCAAGGATTTCAATCTTTGGTTTGTAAGGATGGCGTAGACAACGAATTTATGTATTACGTTGTGACAGATAGTGCTTTCCAGAAAGCGATGATTCAAAGGGCTAGTGGCTCTACTTTTCTTGAAATTTCTTCAAAGAACTTAAAGGGCATTTTGATTCATTTACCCTCATTAGAAGAACAACGACAGATTGCAACGTTACTAAGTTCTTTAGATAAGAAAATAGATTGCTTGAAGCAAAGAGTTAAGGCTTTGAAAACTCAAAAGGCCTCTTTCATGCAACAAATGTTCGTATGATTTTTATATGTAGGTGATTGAATGGCAATGCTCGAATCTGAAATGGAAGATCTGCTAATCAAGCAGCTTACCTGTGACGTTTCTCAGTGGACGTACCGTCCGGATCTGACGACTGAAGAGGCGCTTTGGAACAACC
>OGOQ01001817.1_pt1 | contig 14865 bp, 12 predicted proteins | sample 1552691 | NCBI WGS metagenome assembly OGOQ01 (sample SAMEA2580209, study PRJEB22360) | human gut metagenome | biome: human gut; feature: human-associated habitat; material: faeces | place: Denmark | collected 2008/2010
ATGGTGTCATACCGATTCCAAGCCCCAGAAAACCGGATACCGCTTGCCGGATCTTGCTTTGATAATCATAATCAAAACACCTCTGACTTGTACAAGCATTCTGATCTGCCGGTACCACTTGATCTGTGCAAGCCTTCTGAGTCTCTGCAGCCACTTGACCGGTGCCGGTTTTTCGATTCTCCAAAGCCGTCCCGGCTGCCAGAGCCGCCTGCAGACGATGCAGCCTCTCCCGAAACATTCTTCCATATTCATCCAGATACGGCTGATCAAATAACGCATCGTAAAGACTGCTTTTATTGCCGTATATTTCCACCAGATGACTGATCCGACTTATGGTCTGTCGGGAAATGTTCTGTCCGATTTCAGGGACATTCGGAACTGTTTGGACCTGCACATGATCCAGCGAAATATGAACTAAGCCGCCAAGACAGATCATATCCGTCTGCCAGACAACCGGATCTCCTGCCTTAAGCAGCAGGGTTTTCAAATCTATATCCTCCACAAGAGAAATGGCTCCCGCAAAGGTTTCTGTCCCCTGATTCACCAATGAGAAAAGCGTCCCCTGCTCTGTCACAACATTGATCACATGATGAAATACCGAATGGATCCTTCCGGAAAGCAGAACATTTCCCGTCGTGACTTTTTCACAATCTGACAGATTTTGGCTGCATAAATTCACATCAGATGGTTCTCCTTCCACAGAAGACTGTGGAACGAAAATTTCTTCCGCCTGCAAATACCGTTTTGCATTACGCTTACGCATAGGCACGACACTTCTTTGCCACCGCCACGATCTTATGCTCTGCATCGGCAAGCCCGAAAATCGTGATTCCAAACGGAAGATCTTCTCCGGCATCAATACCCGGAACAGCGATCGCACTCATATCGAGCAGATTGCAGTGATTGGTATATTTTCCCATATCGCTGTTGGTATTGATCGGATCGCGCCGCACCTGATCTCTTGTGTAAGTTCCCGCACAGGTCGGAAAGATCATGACGGCATCCTTCAGCAGATTCCGGGAACGTCTCTTGTATTCCATCAGTTCATGCATCGTATCATACAGATATGCCGCCGTGTAATCCGGGCGGTCACCGGTCATAAGAATCTCTCTTGTCACCGGGAAGATATCCTCGCTGTGCGCTTTTACAAAATCTCCCAGATCACACCAGCGCTCCGCCACACAGGGACCTCCATACAACAGAAGCGCCGCTTTCTGATAAAAGCTAAGATCCACTCTCTGCACCTTGCAGCCCGTCTGCTTCAGGAAGGAAATCGTCTTGTCCCATGCTGCTTTGTACTGCACGTCATATGGTCCGTAGAACTCCGGTTCCTGCTCCGGCAGGTAAATACATTCCGGAAGCTTGTCCTCTTTTCGGGACACATCCTTCGACCAACGGTCAGATTCATCCAGCCCACGTACGACCTCGTCCACCTTCATTGCCTCCTCCACGGAATCCGCAAAAACAGTGACGCAGTCAAGACTTGCACATGCCGGAACAACTCCCTTTAACGGCCATGCGCCACAGGTTGGCTTAAAGCCGGTCAGATGATTTAATGCCGCTGGGACACGTCCGCTTCCCGCGGTGTCTGTTCCCAGGGAAAAGCATGCCATTCCAAGTGCAACCGACACTGCCGAACCGGAGCTGGAACCGCCGCTGATCAGCTCAGGCTTCAGCGCATTTGAAACCTCCCCATAAGGACTTCTTGTTCCGACAAGTCCTGTTGCAAACTGATCCAGATTTGTTTTACCGATTGGGATCGCTCCGGCTTTGATCAGACGGTCAACCACCGTGGCGCTCTCCTCCGGCACATAAGTGTATGCCTTGCATCCTGCCGTCGTCGGAGTCCCTGCCAGATCAATGTTATCCTTGATCGCAAACGGAATTCCCCACAATGGCTTTTTGCCAAAATCCATCTTTCCAAGCTTCTCTATGTACGGACGGATCCGTTCCATATCCGGCTCAATGATCCAGATATTTTTATCGCTGTATTTCTTTGCTTTTTCTATGATTTCCTGCATCAATCCTGTCGGCGTTTTCTCTCCACTCTGATATGCTGCCTTCACCGATGCAATGGTCAGATGTTTTTCTTCCATAAACAACATTCCTTTCCTGTGTATTTTTTCATATCTTATAGTCTTATGATAACAATACGCCCCGGTGATTTCCTTGTGGAGATACCACAGCTTCTTACCACCCATTTTATGCCTTTATGACAATTTCTGTGTTTCCTGCACATAATACCGCCAGCCGCCATAGCGGGATATGTCCGTAAGACCTTCCTCTGCCCCCGCCTGACCGACAAAGCTGATCACTTCCTGCCCGTCCTGCAGACGCATCTTCCCAAGCCCAAGCGGCGCGGGTATCATCTGCAGAAAACTTCCGATCCGGGACAATGCAATGCGCCAGACCTCCACCTCAAGCTCTGTCCCGTTTTGCGCACAGACAAGCATTGGCTTCTCCGGCTCTGTCGCGGTTCTTACCATGCGGTACACCGGCGCTGTGTGGTCGGTTCTGTCATAAACTGCCCCAAGCCCGGTAAGCTGATACTCCAGCGCAAAGCCTCTCATATGCAGTCCGCAGACCGCAAGCTCTACGATTTCCTCTTCGTTCATGTTCCCTCCAAATACTGTCCGTTTTTTTGAACAGACTATTTTCTCTTCTATGCCTTTAACAAGGACTTCGTATCCGCAGTCCATCCGAAAATCGCCCCCTGCTGCGTGATCATCTGAAGAGAGGCCAGATGATCGGCACGATCATATGCCGCACTGGCATCCTTGATCAACAGACATTCGTATCCTCGGTCGTTTGCCTCACGGATCGTGGTCTGCACACAGACATGCGTCGTTACACCGGTCACGATCAGCGATTCAATTCCCTTTTCCTGCAGAATATCTTCCAGGGCTGTCTTATAGAAAGAGCCCTTACCACATTTATGGATCACGATATCCTCTTCCTTCGGATAAAGCTCCGGCACAATGTCATTGCCCGGCTCCCCCTGGATCATGATCCGTCCCATCGGTCCCATATCACCAATCCCAGCGCCCTGCTTCTTCGAGCGGCGCAGCTTACTCGGTGGACAGTCCGACAGATCCGGCAGATGACCTTCCTTTGTATAGATCACCGGCACGCCAAGACTTCTGCAATGATCGATCACTTTACCAACCTGCGGTATAATTGCCGTCACCTCAGAAATGTCATTGCCAAGCATCTCTCCGAAGCCGCCGTGCTCGCAGAAATCTCTCTGCATATCGATCACAAGAAGTGCCGTTTTCTCCGGGTCAAAGGTATATTCATATGGTTTTGCATCTACTATCATTTCAATACATCCTTTCCTATGCCAACAAATCTTTTATTGCTATTCTCCTGCCAGCTTCTCCAACGCCTCAATCACACTTGCCGAGTCAGACACGGCACCAAAGACACCACCCTGCATCGTGACCATTTTGATCGCTGCCTGATGATTGCCAAAATCAGTGGCTCCGGTGCAGTCCTCAAGAATCACACACTCAAAACCGCGGTCGTTTGCCTCGCGCATCGTTGTGTGAACACAGACATCCGTAGTGATTCCGGTCAGAATAATATTTTCAATGCCCTTCTGACGAAGGATCAGCTCCAGATCTGTCGCACAAAAGCTTCCCTTGCCCGGCTTGTCAATAATGATCTCGCCCTCCTTCGGATAAAGCTCCGGAATGATATCCCAGCCTTCTTCTCCACGGACAAGAATCCTTCCCTTCGGTCCCTTTGCGCCAATTTCCGCGCCGATCTGTGCGCTTCTCCAGCGCTTATTTTCCGGAAGATCCGACAGATCCGGACGATGCCCCTCTCTGGTGTGGATGATCGTCAGACCCTCCACCTTTCTGGCTACCGCAAGCAGCCTTTTGATCGGCTCGATCGCACGCCTCGTCAGGGAAATATCATATCCCATGGCATCCACATAACCACCCTCTCCGCAGAAATCCGTCTGCATATCAATGATCATCAGCGCGGTGTTGTCTGCTCTGAGATCTCCGTTATAAGGCCACTTGTAAGGTTCTGAATTTATATACATCATAATCACCGTTCCTCTCTGTTTACAGGAAAAGCTGCCTCCCACATTGTTATAAGAAGCAGCTCCCCGATCTGAATTATTTCTTTATTTTGTGCTTCCGATCACACCATCGACCAGATAATCCATAGACTCGATCTCATCAATGGTCAGTGTCTGACCCTTCTTGCAGACGATATTGCCTTTCTGATCCTTGATCTCATCGCTGAATGGATTATAATCATCATTGATCATCTTATCCTTTTCCTCTTCGATCTTCTTCTGGGTATCCTCTGATACGCTCTTACCAAACGGAGCGATATCTACTACGCCCTCCTTCAGACCACCACGATATTTTCCATCATATTTGCTTCCGTCGAACTTACCGTCGATCGCAGTCTGTACCATATCGATGAACAGGTCATCCCAATGCCATACAGCACCGGTCAGCCATGTATTTGGTGCAAGCTCTGACGCATCTGCGTGATCGCCGACACAGTAAACACCCTTCTGCTCACAAAGCTCAACGATTGTCTTCGTACTGTCCTGATGCTGCGCGATAACATCAATGCCCTTGTCGATCAATGTGTTGGCGGAGCTTGTCTGCAATGCAGGATCACTCCAGCTTCCGGTAAAGATGACAGAGGTTGTCGCATCCGGATTCACTGATTTTGCACCCAGTTCAAAGGCGTTGATATTTGCAAGAACCTGTGGGATTGGGAATGATGCCACGAAACCAAGCTTATTTGATTTTGTATTGGCACCTGCGGCGATACCACAAAGATAAAAGCTCTGCCAGATGGTTCCGAAATAGGTTCCAAGATTATCCATTGTCTTTAAACCGCCCTGATGGAAAAATGTAGCATCCGGATATTTCTTTGCCACATCCATTGCCGGCTCAAGATGTCCGTAGGATGTCGGGAAGAGCACGGTTGCACCCTTCTGGATCATCTGCTCCAGAGCTCTGGATGCCTCCTCGGTCTCCGGTACATTTTCCTGACGCAGCACCTGAATCTGATCACCAAAATGCTTCTCAACAGCTACGCTGGCATTGTATGCCGCCTGATTGTATCCGTAATCATCTTTTGCTCCGACAAAGATAAAACCTACGGTTGTTTTCTTGCTGTCTGTTTTCTCAGAGCTTGTTTTCGCAGAAGAATCCGCTTCACTGGAACTGTTTGTTCCACCGGTATTTCCGCAGCCCGCCATCGAAAATACCATGGCACCGCAGAGGACGACTGACATCAATTTTTTCCAGATTTTCTTTTTCATAGTGATTACCTCTCTTTTCTTAATTATTTATCTTAAGTTCTACGAATTCGCAGAACTCTCAATAATCTTCTTTAATTCTGCAGGCATTGCCTGAACCTTCTTGCGGGATGCAAAGAACAATGCGCAGATTGTGAACAGATACGGAAACATCTGCAGGATGAATGTTGAAATATGAACGCCCTGTGCCTGCAGTAAAAGCTGCAACGCCTGTGCGCCACCGAAAATGTAGGCACCGATCATCGCTTTCTTCGGATGATATCCGGCAAGCACGACAAGAGCTACCGCGATAATGCCACGACCGTTTGTCATATTTTCAATCCATGTATGTGTATAAGCAATGGCAAGCTGCGCTCCGCCGATCGCAGAGATCATACCGCCAAGCACGACACCAATATAACGTAACAGCTTCGGGTTTGCACCATAGGCAAATACAACCTCCTCGTCCTCGCCGGTTGCCCGAAGTAACAATCCCAGTCTTGTCTTAAACAACAGATAACAAAGCAACGGACAGAGTATATAAGAAACATATACGAGAATGTCCTGATTAAACAGCGCTGTTCCTATGACCGGAATCCCGGACAGAACCGGAATCGGTATCATACTAAGTCCATCAATGGAAACGCTGACGTACTGCTGTCCCAGAAACGACGTAAGACCAAGCCCCAGAAACATGATCGTAAGACCTGTCGCAAGCTGATTTGCTTTTCTGCCGATGACCAGGATCGCATGAAGCAGTGCAAGGACACCGCCACCGATTGCCGCCATCAAAATACCGAGAAGCGGGGACTTTGTGTGATAGGTACACACATATGCCGCAAGAGCTCCGACCACCATACAGCCTTCGGTGCCAAGGTTGATCACGCCCACACGCTCGGTTACCGTCTCACCGTAAATGCCATAGAGAACGGAGGTACCACACTGGATTGCTCCAGATAATAAAGATGTTATGAACATTTCTTACGCCCCTTTCCTTTCCACAAAATGCCAAGTAAAACGAGTGCCATCAAAATCTTGGTTCCGGAGGATGGAAGACCACTGGACTGCTCCAACACGTTACCCGCTACACACAGGAATCCGATCACCACGGAGGTAATGATCGCTGCCAGCGGATTGTTCCATGCCATCCATGCTGCCAGGAAACCGTAATATCCATAATTTACGCCGGTTGTCGTACGAAGTCTTCCTTCAACTCCGGCAATCTCTACCATACCTGCGATTCCGGAAATTGCACCGGAGATCAACATGGCAGCCATCTGGATCTTCGCCACTGAAAATCCTGCATGCTTTGCCGCCTCTGCATTTCCGCCGATCACACGAAGCCGAAAGCCACAGGCGCTTTTCTTTAAAACAAGCCAGGTGACAATTGCCACCGCCACAGCACCGAAGATTCCGATGCTTACACCAACATAGATCTCCGGCAGCCGGAGCTTATCTGCAATCTCCGGGGACATCGGCCAGCTGAAGGATTCCGGATCCTTGAGGATGCCATACACAAAGAAACTAACAATATCATATGCTATGTAATTCATAATTACCGTGGTCAGCGTTTCATTCATTCCCGCTTTGACCTTCATCAGTCCGGCAAGTCCGCTCCATACCGCTCCACCAAGCGCTCCTGCCACAAGCATCAGAAGGATTCCAACCGGACCCGGCATGGATTTTGCAACAAAGACCGCCACAAACGTTGCAAGCAGAGCACCGATCGCGAGTTGTCCTTCCCCGCCGACATTGACCAGTCCTGCCTTTGCGGAGATCGCAGTCGCCACGGCAACCATAATGAATGGAGACGATTTCACAACAACCTGCCCGATTCCGTAAGAATTACCCAGCGTGGACACGATCATATCCCCATAGATCTGAATGGGATTGACGCCCTGTGTCATCAGGAAAACGCCGAATATTACGACCATCACTGCCAGCGCGAGCACTGTAAGCAACGCCTGTTTGATTGATTCCGTTTTATCTTTCATGCTCTTTTCCTCCTATCATCAGATCTCCAATTTCCAGTGCCGATGTTGTCTTCGGATCTAACTTCTCCGTCAGGGTGTCCCCGCTGATCACGACAATGCTGTCAGATACAGATAACAGCTCCTCCAGATCCTCAGAAACAAGAAGAATGCTGCAGCCTTGATTTCTTAATTCCACCAATGTCTGATGAACCATCTCCACGGTTCCGACATCAAGTCCGCGGCTCGGATAGCTTGCCAAAAGGATCTTCGGCTGCTTCATCACGGCTCTTGCCAGCATACAACGCTGTATATTTCCACCGGAAAGTGTCGCAAGCTCTCTTGTTTTCTCCGGAACACCAAGCTCCTTTACGGCTTTGGATGTGTCCATCTTATCGGTCAGATCCTTCCAGTTGATTCCAACCTTTTTATAGGAAATCTCCGGTCCGTTCAAAGCGAAATGCTCATAAATCTTCATTCCGGCGACGACATTATCTCTCTTTGGATCCTCCGATACAAGTGCCATTCCCGCTTCGATCCTGTCCCGGATCGAGGACTTTGTCATATCCTTGCCGGCGATCGTAAGCTGTCCCATTTTCAGGACATTGACACCAAACAATGTCTCAAGAAGCTCTCGCTGTCCTCGTCCTGAGATTCCTGCCAGACCGATGATCTCGCCGGCTTTCATGGTCAGATTGCCGTGCCGGATCAACTCCCGGTGCTGTGCATTGTAGATGCTCATGTCCTTTCCTTCCAAAAGAACCTCTTCCTTTTCAAAGACCTTTTTCTGATCCTCATAATCGGTGTGGATCGTCACCTCGCCACCCATCATTTTCGAGATCAGCCGCTCCTGATCGTAGCCGTTTTCTTTCTCTTCCTTCTCAACGATCTCGCCGTGGCGAAGCACGGTGATCACATCGGAGCATGCCATAACCTCATGAAGCTTGTGGGTGATCAGAAGAATCGCATAACCGTCATCGCGCATAGACTGAAGCATTTTGATAAATTCCTGTGCCTCCTGCTGTGTCAGCACACTGGTTGGCTCATCAAAAATCAGTACACGCATTTTTCCCATCATCAATACCTTGATGATCTCCACCCGCTGTCTTTGTCCCAGATCCATCTGACCGACCAGCATATCCGGATCAACCGGAATCTTATATTTCTGTGAGATCTCACAAATCTCCTTCTTGATCTCTTCCTTCGGACGTTTTCTTTTCTCCTTCGGAAGTGCCATCATGATATTTTCAAACGCGGTAAATGCCGGGATGATCCGAAAGTCCTGAAACACCATACCGATGCCAAGCCGCATTGCGATCTGCGGCGTCATATGAACCCGTTCCCTGTCCACTAAGATTTCTCCCGATGTCGGCTTATATGTACCGTAAAGCATTTTCATCAATGTGCTTTTGCCGGCACCGTTTTCTCCAACGATCGACTGAATCTGTCCGGCATATACGGACAAGTTGATATTTTGATTTGCTACAAAATCACCAAACCGGATCTTCAATTGATTTGTCTTAATGATTGGATTAAATTTGTTTATCTTCATCTTGCCGCCTCATTTCTATCTTTGAAATTCATGTTCCACAGTTTCAATGCAATCTGTAACTGCAACTGGATCTCCGCATCCCATTTCGGAAGTGCAAGCAGTTCCCTGATCTTCTCCATCCGGTAACTGATCGTGTTGTAATGCGTATACATACACGCTGCCGTTTCACGAAGATTTTGCTCTGTCCCAAAATAGGTACTCAGCGTTTCCAAAAGCTTTGTGTTATGCGCTGTGTCATATTCCCGGATCGGTTTCACAAAACGTTCCTCCATCCTGAGAATTTCCGGGTGTTCCATCGGAAGCAGTGACAGAACCGTGTAGCTTCCCAGATCCCGGTACCGGATCACTGCCCTTTTCAGATTGCAAAGTCCCGCGATCCGTTTGATCAGAAGTGCCTGTTGATATTCCTTTGCCAGAGAGGTGATCTCATCACCATCGCTGACATAGATGCATATATTTTCTGCCGGTATCTGCTGCTGCAGAAAATAGCGTTCAAACAACTCCTCAAGGTGCTCCAGCTGCTTTTCATTCAGGATCAATACAATATTGTCCTCCAGCGTAACCACCAAAAACTTCTTTTCCCACTGCCGCATCAGAAATTTCATCTGCTGCTCCCGCATCGGCCGCCATTCCTCTTTATTCAAAATCGCCACACCGTATTTACTTTGACTGTCGATCTGAATGTCTGCGTCTGCCGCATATTTGAGAATATCCTGCTGATAAACAAGAATTCCTTTGAGACAGTCGATCAGGAAATTGGCTTTATATTTTCTTGCCTGCTCCCGGATAATATGATAATTTCTAACCTGTATGAAAAGCATCTGCGCGACGTTTTCCAGGATTCCTGCCTCCACTCCGGAAATCGGTTCTCCCGTGATCAGATTTAAAAGCATACTGGAAAGATTCCGGTCATGCACCTCCATCGTGTACATTTTCACCTGCCGGTTTCTCAGCAACAGCTGGCTCATCTTGCCATCGGATGCCTTACTGCGGATCTTCTTACACACGTCATAATCAACATCTCCCAGCCGCTCTTTTGCTCCGGGTGTCAGAAAACTTTTATTCATGGAATCAATGAGAAACAATGGAATGCCAAGCTCTTCCTCAATGCATTGCATTGTCTCAAGAATGTCTCTGCTTTGATTCATTTTCAGCAGAAGTGCCTCGGTCCTTTTCTGGATCTGCAAAAACAGATCGACAGATTTATTGGAAATTTTCTGAACCGCTTCATAAACCACATCCGCAAATACCGTGTCATCCGGCAGCTCGATCAGAAGCATATCCAATTCCCCGGCAATCGTAATGACCTCCTCCGGAATCGTCTGAATAAACCGTCTTGGCTTAATCGCAAATCCTGTGATATTTCGTTTTGCAAGCTTGCGAAGCAGTCGGATAAATTCTTCCAGATTATCTTTAAACGGAAATAATGTCGAAATAATGATCTCATCCTCCTCAACATATTTCTCAATGTCCGGCACCTCTAAGATGTTGACTTTACCGATCCTTCGATGAAGTGATTTCGGGGCAGATAACACTTTGGCGCCCTGAACGGCTGCCAGCTCCATAAATTCTTCACCGGTAATGTAACCAATACTTTTATTCATGATCTGCCTCCTTACTTCACGAATTTCAAAGACGATACTGCAAGAATAAAAGAACAAAGTGGGCTTGCCCACTTTGCGCGTCACCGCACAATTGCTTATGCAATCTTCCTCTGTGCGGTGATCGCATCCTCGCGGAGCGTTTTTTACATTATAGGAAACGAGAAGTTTCCTATAATGTAAAAAAGGCGCTACCAATGTCTTGGTAACGCCTTCGTTATCTCGTGTTGTCTTTGATTGCTACTATCATACTATCTTCCCATGGTCGATACATTGTGATGATGTAACAATGATTCGTATTTCTTTTTGTGATGTTGTAATAATTTACGCTTACTATACTGCGTTTTCTTCGAATTTACAATATTTCTTTTCGCATAGTATGATACAGGCGGCAAACAGTATCATTGTCCTTTTCCGGAATTATCGCACAGGATTTTTCCATACAGTGCTGCAAGCACCTGCTGAAACAGCGTGCCGATCAGCACCGGAAACAGCACCTCTCCCGGAAAGGATGTCGTGGCGATCACCGCTCCCGCACTGATATTGCGCATACCTGCTCCATACATCATCGAGATCTGCGTGTCTCTGTCCTGTCCCATAAAACGGGCAATTCCCATTCCGACAAGGTAGCCGCCTGCAGCCAGACAGAGGATCAGCCCTGCCACCTCGAACCGCTCCACCGTCATATGACGGACGTATGGTGCCACCCCGGAGGAATTGGAAGCGACGACAAAGATCAGTGCCATTTTTGAAAACGGCGCCAGCTTCTTCGGAAGCGTTTCCTGCGCACCCTGCTGATCTCATTCAGCGTCATTGCCGCCAGTGCCGGCACCGCCACCATAAAGATCAACCGGCGGATCATATGTGTCATGTCGATCGTCACTCTGGAACCAACGAAAAGCCGCAGGGTAAGCGGGATCAGAAACGGCGCCAGAACCGTGTCGATCACGATCAACGCCAGCGTCAGTGCACTGTTACCGCCGTAGATCGTCACCCACATCATACTGACCACCGCCGTTGGAACCGCAAACTCCAAAACCATACCAGTCACCAGATTTGCATTATCCGGAAAGACCAGATTTCCAACACCGCATGCCACACCCGGGATCACAAGATGCAGCAGAAGCATGATAACAAGCAGCGCCCATGGTGCCTTAAACACATTTGCCACATCGCGAAACCGGGATTTAAGTGCCCCCGTAAACGTAATAAAAGCAAAGACATAGGGCACATACGGCACTCCATGCTTTGCAATCTGCGGAAACAACACTCCAAACAGCAGGCAGGACGGCGTCACAAATGCCATCCAGCGCTCAATGAAATCGTTGAATTTATAAAGTCCTTTCATAATTAAATCGCTTCCTACTCTTTCTGTCTGTTTTCTCTGTCAAGTAATCTCCCGAAGCCTTGCCTGAACCAACCTTTCCAAAGAATCACGAAACCTCTCATCATCTTCCGCTGTCCGCTTTTTCGGACCCTTGATATGATGCTTGTGAGAGGAGCGGCGTGCCTTTCGGTTCAGATGACGCTCCATCAGCATCTGATCGATATTCTCATTGGTGTACCACTTTCCGGACTGATGGATCGCCGCCGCACCCTTTCCAAGTGCCATCGCGGCTACACCGTAATCCTGCGTCACCACGATATCGTCCCTCTTACAAAGGCTGATCAGCTTATAATCAACGGCATCCGCCCCTGCTCCCACCACGATCACATCACTGTAATCAGAGCGCAGCACATGGTTGGTATCACATAAAAGCGTCACCGGAATATGGTGACTGCCTGCAATCTTCTCTACAATATCTACCACCGGACAGGCATCCGCGTCAACAAAAATTTTCATGATCTTTCTCCAATATTTATATGTACTTTAACAATCTTTGCCCAAACAATGTAATATGGAACCGCTCCACATGATTGGCACTAATCGTCCCCACTGTCGCCCGAAATTCCACCTGCACAACTCCGAGATTTTGAAATTTCAGCAGCGATCGTATCAGATACGCCCATTCCATATTCTTGTTGCCATCACGATCCACAGCCGTCTGATTTAAAATACGCCCCATATCATCTATATTGATCATATTGAAAAACTTTGTAAAATCCTTCCAGAAAATGGTGTTCTCTCCGTAGATCACATTACGATCATGCCACCGTGTCGGCGTGAAAAATCCGCCTCCCACGGAATCGTTTTCATTGCTTTGCGCCACATTCTGCTGTGCCTCTATATATTTCTGATTCTGCTGCGTCCGCTCCCCTTTCTCCAGGAAATGCTTCAGCCTTTTCAAAAACCGGATATCATTGGCATTGCAGGCAGAGACGATCTCGCATATCTCCTCATCCATTTCCTGCGCATCCTCCATAAGATATGCGATCATGCTGTTGATCAAGGTATCTGTCGTCTCAGGAAGCGCCGTCAGACACAGATGTTTGAGATTGTTGCGAAACACATATCTTCCATGCTCGTCCAGACATTCCAGCCGTTCCTGCAGCCTGTCCACACTCACCGTCTGCTCATTCAATTTAACCTCCAGCTCTTGCAGACGCCGCTCGATGCTCGCCGCATCGAAAAAGGCACCAATCTCATTTACCACACTGGCGATCACCGGCACTGCGAGAAGCCGCGGATCAACCGCCGGAAGGGCAGAAATAATGGCGGAGGGGATGTTGAAAAGCGGACGTGCCACGGAAGGGTGAGAGTCCTGTGAACCTAATGTGTTATTCTCGGACATGATTACTCTCCCTCAAACTCCCGGTTCCACATCCTGGTATCCAGAATCTCCTCATACGCATCTGCTGCCGCATCATACTCTGCCTCTTCCTCGATATCCTCCATCTCGAAGTCATCGTTTCCAAGGTCGATCAACCGGAACACATAATACTCCGTCACATTCTCGACATCGGACGGAATGACTGCCGCATAGAGACGTCCATCTACCTCGTAGATCTCATCCACATAGAAGTCCTTTTCCTGTCCATCCTCATCTGTCAGTGTCACCATTGTTTCCTCAAATCCATACTCTTTATCTGCCATAATCCTGATTTCCTTTCTGATCATTGTCTGCCGGTGCGTCAGTCTGTCAGGCACCGAATACTCTTATCACGCCTATTATATCCATATTCTCTCCCAAAGACAATCCTTATGTCATCGATTCTAATTCCATTCCACAACCTACTAAATAAGGGACAGTCCCCATATCACATAGGAGCCAACTGCCCCTGCTCCCAATACCGCCACGGATTATATATTCATAATCCTGCATCTTCCTTTCCTCTCAAAGCCATAGTTTGACATCATCATTTCTACAAATTACAGACCGCATACAATGGAATATTTTCCATCCATCCCTGATCCATATACTTTAACGTCGAAAAGCGCACCGCCTTATTCGGCTTATATTTATCGCAATATGCTTTTAGACTTTGCGAGCGGATATTCTCACCGGCTTTCACCTCGATCGGAACAATATCCTTTCCCTTTTGAATCAGAAAATCCTGTTCAAAGGTTGCCTTTTCTGTGCCAAAATAATATGGATTATACCGCGTATCTGAAATTAACTGCTGCAAAACATATTGCTCGGTAAGTGCTCCTTTAAATTCGATAAAAATATCGTTGCCTTCTAATATAGATTCCGCTTCCAGTTCGCTCATTGCCCCTAACAAGCCCACATCCAGTACAAAAAGCTTATATGCATTCATGCTCTTATACGCCTTCAATGGCATATTCGGTTCATTCACGCGATTCACTTTATAAATAAGACCACAATCTACCAGCCACTGGATTGCAATCTCGTACTCACTGCTGCGCGCACCCTTTTTTATCTGTCCAAAGAAAAACTTTTTATTTTCTTTGGCAAGCTGTAACGGAACCGAGTCCCATACAAGGCGAATCCTTGGCAGAGTCCGCGCATCCACATGCTTTCCAAAGTCGCCCTCATACTGCCGCACAATATCGTTTTGAATCTGACGAACCTCCGCATAATCCCTGTTTTGACGAAACTCGTCCACAACCGCAGGCATACCGCCTACATAATAATAATTTTTTAACCAGAATAAATACTTCTCCGAAAAATTATCAATCAAGGCATAGTCCTTCGTCGCAAGGGCATCTGCCAGGCTCTGTTCATCCATCGCATAGAGAAATTCCCGAAAATTAAGAGGATACAGATCCAACAGATCTACCTTCCCTACCGGATAAGAAACACCTTCATGAATTGTCACGCCTAAAAGCGAGCCAGCGGCAACAACATGATATTGCGGTGCCTCCTCACAAAAATATTTTAACGATTCCAACACCTTGGGAGAATCTTGTATTTCATCCAGAATAATCAGTGTATCACCCGGTGTGATCGTAACGCCCGACTCGATATTTAAATTCATGAGGATACGTTTTATATCAAAATCCGCCTGGAACACATCATCCATTCTCTTATTATTATAGAATGATATATATGCTGTTTTCTCATA
>OGOQ01001823.1_pt1 | contig 14830 bp, 8 predicted proteins | sample 1552691 | NCBI WGS metagenome assembly OGOQ01 (sample SAMEA2580209, study PRJEB22360) | human gut metagenome | biome: human gut; feature: human-associated habitat; material: faeces | place: Denmark | collected 2008/2010
AGGTTGGATGTTTTTCTGCTCTTTACTTTTTAGAATATTATCTCGAACTCGCGTTTGTAGAAACTTGTCATGGAGTAGCCTTCCAAAGTAGTTCCGTCCACCTTGGTTATCCTTACACGATACTGTTCAGACTTATCCGCTTTTTGTGCATACGCACAGAATACGGAGAAGAATGCAACTAAGATAGCAATGACTTTGTTCATAATCATAAAAGTTTTAGTTCGATTTCGCAAAAATAGACATTTTATCTCACACCTCCCACAAATCCCCCATAAAAATCATGCTGCGGAAACTTCTCACACCTAATATACAGCGTATCAAAAGCATCCGTGCCATCGGTGCGGTGCTCCAATAAATCCTCCTCCCCGGTTCAGGATTCTTCTCTGTTGATTTGTTCTTGCAAAAGCCGTTTCTTCCGCGTTTCACGCCAGCCGATTGCACCGCAAGAATAAGGTCATCATTGTTCTGGCGATTGAGATAAGGCATGAGCCGCTGCTTGCCAGCGAAGCCTTGGTTGATGAGCAAATACTAACCATAGTCGGCTTATGTTTTGGTTAAAATAAACAGGCGCACGTGTCGGATGCACGTACGCCTGTTATATAAGTATATTCCAGCGGAGTGATGTCTGATTTTTTATTTAGCCTCGTTGATGGTGCAGATGCTGACGCGGTTCCAGTCGCTTTCGCTGAACATGTTGCCAACGCCCTGTCCTTCAGCCTTGATGCGGTTGGCGGCGATGTGATATTTGTTGACCAAAATGGTCTTCACTGCTTCAGCGCGTGCGTTGGCGATTTTGGCGTTGACTTCAGCGCTGCCCTCTGGAGAAGCGTAACCCTTGATGCTCACCGTGGCGCTCTTGTGGTTTTTGAGGAATGTGGCGATGCGCTCGATGTTGGGGAGTTGCGAGGCGTCCACTGTGCTCTTGCCCTGACGGAAGGTGACGGTTTGCTCCATAGAGTTGGTTGACTTCGTGATGGTCTCAACCACAGGCTTCTGGTTGCGGGCATCGTTGAGCATCTGCTGCAGCGAGCGGATGTTGGCGTTTTGCTTGGCGATTTCGCGGTCCTTGCCTGACACCTGTGAGCGGAGGTCGTTGATTTTCGCGTTCAAGGCATCAATCTCGCCCTGGTTGTAGGCGCGGAGGAAGGTCATGTAGTGCTGGCCGTTGTTTTTGTTCTTGAAATGGTAGGTTGCGCCTGCGAGCAATTCGATGGCGCTCTTGTTGATGTTGCAAGAAGGACTGGTTTTCCCGTTGTCCATGTTGTAAACGATTGACGGCTTGAGCGACAGCGTCCAAATCTTCTTCTTGCCCAGGTTGAAGTTGAGGTTGAAGCCATATTTGGTGGTCATGTAGTTGAAACTTGAACCAGCAGAGGCGTTATAATAATTACGTCCCCATCCTGCGCCGACAACGACTTCCACTTCGAAGAAGCGCGGTTTTCCCTGGTAGCCCCAGATGGCGTTGGAAACATTGAATTTGCCGAGAAGGCTGAGGTTTGAAGCGTCGAAGACGGTGGCGCTCTCGCTCACGTTGTTGGCTGCCATAAACTGTGCGCCGAGGGCGAAGACCGGCGTGATTTGCTTGGTGAGCTCAACGCCGTAGGTGGCACGCATGTTCTTGAAGAAGGCCGAGTGGGTGGTTGGGGTGATGCCGCCGGCAACAACGCCAGCCGACCAGTTGTCGTAAAAGCCCGAACCTTGAACGGTTTTCTGAGCGTTGGCCGTGAACACCATTGCGCCCATAGCCATAAATGCGATAAACTTTTTCATAACTGTCTGTTATTTAGATGGTGATTTTTGTTTGTGCAGATTGTGAACGCGTGGGGGCTGCGTTAGCCCCGCTTTCTGTTCAACAGATATGCAAAAATAGTACTTTCTTTTTGCAAATGCAAGATACTTTTTGGAAAAAGAAAGTTTTCTCCCTGCCAAGCCACGCTTGTGGCCCGCCAGGACGCTGCGGGCAGACGGAAGGCGCGTCAGAACACCAGTAGGGCCATGAAAAAAGCCACGAAACCTGCTGGAAGTATTCCGCTGGTTTCGTGGCTCGTTTTGTTGTTGGAGGCATGCCGGGGTGGGGAATCCCAGTTTTGCCGTTGTTTATTTCAGAATCATCTTGCGAACGCTTCCGTCGCTCATGCGTACAATGTTCACACCCTTGACAGGGGCAGAGTGGCGTTGGCCATTTGGCGTATAGTAGGCCACAGGCGTTGCTTTCTCGGCGGCGGTGTTTTCAACCTGCTCGATGCCAGTGGTGACACTTTGGCTTGGGAAGACAAACATGCCAGGGAACCAATAGTGCTTCAGGCCCGTCATGGGATATTCGGCGAGGAATTTGCCGTTGGCGTCACATTCGTAGACCGTGTAGTCCGTGCTACTCCAGCTTTTGAAGAGGCTCATGAAGAGGTGGTCTGTTGTGGGGTCAACGCGGAAGCTGCAACCATAGACAAACCATCCTGCGGCCGTTTTCGTGAGGTCAACGATTTCGGTGCATTCGTTCTTGTCAATGTCATACTTGTAGATGTGGTCGGGACCAGTCCAGCCAGAGGCATAACCCCAGTAGAGCACGTTGTTTTGTACGCTCGCACAGAAAGTTCCTGTCGTCCATGCGTAGTCAACGGCTGGCGTGTGCATGCCATCGGCGAGCGTCACGCTTTCCGCTTTCATCGTTTCCGTGTTCAGGCGGCAGATACTTGAAGCCGTGTTGGCCCAAAGCGAACCGTCTTTGGCGCAGACGATGGATTTGAAGTCGCCTTCGAAAGCGGCCTCCACCTGATCGGTCTCCGTGTTGATGACAACGAGGCCGTTTTTGTTGGTGACGGCGTAAACCTTGTCTCCCTTGAGAATCATGTTGCCGCATTCGCCCTGCAATCCTTTGCCGTTGGCGTCGGTCACTTCCTTCGTGATTTCCTGCTTCTCGAGGTCGAGGATGTAGATACCATCGGAAGTGCTCACGTAAGCCTTTTCAGCAGATACGCCCACGAAGCTGCGGCCCTGGAAATTGAGCTTGCTTTCGTCGATGTTTTCAATCTGCTTTTCAACGGCCAAGGTCTTGGCGTTGCAGATGGTGATCATTCCGCCAGAGACAGAAGCCCCTGGGTCTTTGGCTGTCTTGGAGATGATGTAGAACTTGTCGTTGAAGATGGCACCATAGCAAGCCGTGCAGCCCACGTTCTCCACCACGTTGTACGACCATTCGCCGTTGGGCGAGAGATAGTTGATGGATGAATTCTGGTGGCCATACCAGTCTTCGTTGACCACTAAGGCACCGTATGACTGGCCTGCGTTGGCCGCATCCTGTGCGAAACTTGCCACGAAGGCAACGAGGGTAAACAAGAAAAGCGTAATTCTTTTTCTCATAATAATTGTGTTTGAATGGTTGATATTTCGATATGATAAAATCTTGTGCATCAGTCCTCTGGCATCATTCCGCAGCCTCTGCATGGAGGTCTTCAGCGCCGCTGATTTCCGTTGAAGTCTCGCCGAGCCAGCCACACAACTGGTTTTGTGCACAATAGACGCGCACGAAATGGATGCGCGAGAGTTTCACGGGGCGACGGTTGGCATCTACGGCCCAGTCGATGTTGAAGCTACAGCCGTTGGCATCATTGTTAGGATGGTTGTCGGCATAGCCGTAGCGTAGGGACGAGAGCACCCAGTAGGGAGCTTCCTCCGTTCCTTGGTTCACGCCGTTGGGAGGAAGCAGGGTGCCTTTGAAGGTGAGGGGCGATGAGAGCCACTGGGGAAAATATTCCTGAGCATGAAACTGGTTGCGGGCGAGGATGCCGTTACGGCCTTGGTTGTCGGTCCAAGGAATGTCGGAAAGGGCGTTCGCCGTGTAGGTGATTTCGTAGCCATACACCACCTTGCCCACGCTGTCGACATCCGCACTTCCAGAAAGTTCATACCAAGGGTCGTCGGGCAAGCCGTTGCCGTTCACGTCCTCCGACACCATCACGATGCCCGGTTCGCTGTTGCCCTCAAAGGCGTTGCCGCGGATGAGAAAATCCGCTTCGCCGCTGACATTGACCACGGGGTGGTCGAAATGAAACGTGATATAGCCGCCGTAGCCTCCCAGACTCACCAGACCGCCGCGGTCCCCGCCGATGGCTTCGGTGCATTTCCGCGCCATGGCCGCCGCGTCGTCGCCCGCCTCGTAGGTCGGCAGGACGTTGACGTGCTGTCCCGGCGCCGGCACATATTCGTCAACGGCCGCGATGAATTTGCTGCGCTGCGTAGCAGGCGTGTCGGGATTTTCGGGCAGATGAGGTTTGTGGTAAACAAACGCGGCGTGTCCTGGAATGTCGCCCGTGTTGACAGCCCAATCGTAAGAGCCGTCGGCCTTGAAATGCAGCAGGCGTCCGCTCGACACGTAGTTTTTTGCATCCATCAGATAGAAGTCGCGGTGTTCTGGATTGACGATAATCCCGTAGGGCATCTCAATCTGCTGCACTTCGGGAGCCGACGACAAACTGCGCGTCACCACCTCATGCGTCTTCACGTTGATGATGCCGTAAGAAATGGTGTTGCTCTGCGTCACCTTGCTGTATTGCACACCGATATAATAAAGAGAGTCGCCCACGATGCAGAGGTTGCTCACCGGCACGTCAATCATGCCCGCCTTCTTCATCGCGCCGTCGGCGTCCTTTGCCAGCCAATAGAGGCGGGCAGGAGCGTTTTTGTAGTTGCCGCGCGAAACCGTCCACAGTTGCCCGTAGCGGTCGGCACGCAGGAGCGAGAGGTTGATGTCGACATCAATTTTGCGCACCTCCTTAAAAGTGTTCAAGTCAATTTCGCTCACCGTGCGGTCGTAGTTGGGCGTGCGGTAGCCCCCGCTGTTTGCCACGTAGAGCTTGTGGCCTAACACGGTGAGCTCTTCAGGCTGATAGCCCACCGTCACCTTGTCAACAATCTGCATCGAGAGCGTGTCAATCTTGTAAACCGCTCCCACTTCGGCATCGGGGCGTATCGCCACAGGAGCCACGTAGGCGCTCACATAAGCGTAAGGGCCGCTAAAGCAAACGCTGCGGCAGTTGGGAATGCTGATTTGTGCCTGTTTCTTGCAGGTGTAGGCATTGAGCACCTCCACTTTGTTGGAGCAGTTGACAACCATCCACAATTTGCTGCCGTAGACTTTGACATCGTTGCCGACATCACCCAGTTCCTTCACCTCGTTGGGGTTGGAAGCGGCGTAAACATTGCGGTGGTAGACCGGCGAGCCGGTTTCAGAAGCGAGGTCAAGAAAATCGAGCGTCGCCTTGTTGCTGCCCATGTTGCCCTCGTTGAGCACGTAAAGGCCTGAGATGTTGCCGTTTTCGGTTTTTCCGCCCGTGATTTCTGTTTCAGATTCAAAAATCAGTTCGTCGTTTCTGCAGGCTGTCAGTGTCAGCAGGGCCAAAGCCAGGAGGAATATTCTTTTTGTCATATATGGGATGTTCTAAGTAATGGTGGATGAGAAAGGGGGAGAATCCTATCTTATAAGTCGTATTCCAACGTCAGCATGAAATGGCGTTTCGGCATGGGATAGTTGACAATCACGTCATAGTCTTGCGCCAGCAAATTGTTGACGTCCAACCGTGCCTGCCAGCGTTGTGCTTGATAAGACAAGGAAAGGTCGTGCGTGTACCAGGGTTCAAGATGATTGACACGTATGTTTTCCTGTTGCGAATAGCGTTCCCCCGTATAGATAAAACTGTAGTTGAGGCTCCACGCCTTCCACGTGGCAGCCAGAACGGCGGTACCGCTGTGCCAGGGAATGTAGGGAATTTGGTGCCGGTGGAACGAGTTTTTCGGGTTCGTCACGTCGCGGGCATCTTGGTAAGTGTATTGCAAGCGGGCGGTGAACGAGCAGTTGCGCGAAGGCATCAGTGTCAGTTCGCCCAAGGCCTCAATTCCCTTGATATGTACGCGCCCCAAGTTTAGCATCGTCCAGCGAAACTGCTGCCCTTTGGGATAGGCCACGATTTTGTCGCCCACGGAGTTGTAATAAGCATCGGTCTGCAAACGCCAGTGGCAGCGCTGCGGCAAACGGCTTTTGGGCGTTTCGAAGGTGATGCCGGCATCGTATTGCAGCGCACGCTCGGGCTTCAGCGCCGAACTGCCCATGTCGGCATAATAGAGGTCGTTGAATGTTGGCATGCGGAAACTGCGCTTGCAAAAGGCGCGTAGCGTGAGCCAGGCGTCGGGGAAGGGAACGTAGGAGAGGACAATGGCGGGAGAGAGCGACGGACGGAGGTGTCCCGCTGTACCGATTTCCACCCTGTCGTTGATGTCCTGCGCCACCACCGATGCCTGCGCCTTCAGTCCCCCCGCGTTCACCGAAGAAGCCAAGGCCAGGGCATGCGTCAGGCGGCGCGGCCGGGCAAAATCCGTCAGGTTGGCATCGAGGCGGTTCCAGCGGAAGTCATAGCTCAGGGAAAGCGTCCACCATTGAGGGAGAATTTCATAGGCGTTAGCCCAGGAAGCAAAGAGCTCCTGCTGCCGATAAGTGTTGTCCACATGAATTTGCGTCTCGTCGTTGTTGACGTAGCGTGTCTGATAGTAGGCATACTTCGCCGTCAGACGTGAAGAAAACCGTTCGCCGAAATCCTTGCGTAGGTTGCCTTGCAGGAAGGAATTATGGTCCCATTGCCGTTCCCCTCTGCGCCAGACGTTGCTCACGATGGCGCCGGGAATGCCCCGTTCAGAGTGGTAGGTGTATGCCTTCATCTGCCATAGCCCCGCCGTCAGGCGTCCGTAGAGATTCTCTTCGGCCCGCACCGCCCAGATGTCGCCGTTGTGGCGCACGGCGGTGGTGTCGTAGGCCACAGCTCCGCTGGGTGTCTTCTTGCGATAGCGAAATTTATAGCGCCCGCTCGATGTCAGTCCTCCCACGCTGAGAGAATGGCTCAAGAGTGGCGAGAGCCGTTGCTCCCAAAGGGCGTTGAGGCGCCACGTGTCGCTTGAGCCGCTCTGTGCTTTCAGTTTCAGATGCCAGGGCTTGTCGGCGGAAAACTGCGGTTGGCGCGTGCGGATATAGACGGTGCCGGCGTTGGAAAAGTCGGATGCCGTTTGTAGCGCTGCGCTGCGTTGTCCGTTGTAGAGCGAAATTTCCTCCACGTTGTCAAGCGAAAACTGTCCCAGGTCAATCTGCCCGTTTTGCGCGTTGCCGAGCGCAATGCCATCGTAGGCGATGCCCAGATGATGCGTACCCATGCTGCGGATGTTGACGGTTTTGATGCCACCGATACCGCCGTAGTCTTTCAGTTGGAGTCCAGAAAAATAGCGCAACGCGTCGGCCACGTTGAGATTGCTCATGCGCTTCAGTGCTTCGCCCGAAAGCGTTTGCGGCACCATGATTTCGCGATGCTTCAGTTTAGCGTTGACAACGGCCTCTGAAAGATGGTAAGCGCTGTCGTTGCCCTCAAAAGCCTCTGCGGCATTCAAGGCGCAGGACACTTTGTCGGCCTTCGGTATTTCGTTTGCCGCCTCTGCCACTTCTGCTTCTGGCAGATATAAAGCCCAAGCAAGTAGCGCGAACAGCGTCCGCACGTTTCGGTATCTTCTCGTCATATATATATGGGGTCATTGGAAACACCTCCTTGGCATTTCCTTTGCCGAGCCTATGTCTTCCTCGAGGCACAAAAAGTGGCTCACAACCATGTGGCAGGTCTTCTGGCTTGTCCTCATCTGGTTCGTCTTCCCGTGGAATTTCTTTGAAACGCAGCGCTTGCTTTGGCTGGCAATGCTTCCGTTACGCCCACAGTAACATCTTCTGAACCGATGAAAATCAGGACTCACAGCAGCGGGACTGCACAGGTTTTTCACCCGTTTCCCTTTTAAGGCCCGTGCCCCCGTGATACATGTCAAGGGAACGGACCACCACTGGCTTTCGGAGGCAAAGTTACAAACAAAATTCGATTGCGGCTGAACGGCCTTCTGCTATTTCGTTCCAAAAGCCTTCATCTTGCAATATGGAGTGTGTAATTTTGTGATATAACGACACATAAAAAAAGCAAACGGGGCAGATACTTTGCCATAAATCGCTAATTTTGCAGCAAAACTTAACCCAAGAAAAAGCAAACCAATGGTAAAAATTACAAAGGAAGCTGCCTTGCTGTATCACTCGCAAGGCAAACCGGGAAAGATTGAAGTCGTTCCCACTAAACCTTATCGCACACAGACCGACCTTTCGCTCGCTTATTCTCCGGGCGTGGCTGAGCCTTGCCTCGAGATTCAGAAGAATCCGCATGATGCTTATAAGTATACCAACAAAGGCAATCTCGTTGCCGTGATTTCAAACGGAACAGCGGTGCTCGGCTTGGGCGACATCGGTGCCATGAGCGGCAAACCAGTGATGGAAGGTAAGAGTTTGCTCTTTAAAATATATGCCGGCGTTGACGCTTTCGACATCGAAGTCAACGAGAAAGATCCCGACAAGTTCATTGAGGCAGTGAAGGCCATTGCCCCGACGTTCGGTGGCATCAACTTGGAAGACATCAAGGCACCTGAGTGTTTTGAGATTGAACGCCGCCTGAAAGCTGAGCTCGACATCCCAGTGATGCACGACGACCAGCACGGAACGGCCATCATCTCGGCTGCCGGCTTGATCAACGCCATCGACGTGGCAGGCAAGAAACTGGAAGATGCCCGCATCGTTGTGAACGGTGCCGGTGCAGCCGCCATTTCCTGCACCCGTCTCTATTGCTCCTTTGGCGCACGCAAGGAAAACATCGTGATGCTCGACTCTCGCGGCGTTATCCGTGTTGACCGCGAAAACCTGACGGAGCAGAAGCGCGAATTTGCCACCACCCGCGACATCCACACCCTGGAAGAGGCCGTGAAGGATGCCGACGTATTTGTTGGTCTCTCGAAGGGCAACGTGCTTTCAAAAGACATGGTGCGCTCAATGGCCAAGAACCCCATCATCTTCGCCCTGGCCAATCCTGTACCTGAAATCTCTTATGAAGATGCCAAGGACGCACGCCCCGACGTGTTGATGAGCACGGGACGTACTGACTATCCTAATCAAATCAACAACGTTATTGGCTTCCCGTATATCTTCCGTGGCGCCCTCGATACCGCCGCCAAGGCCATCAACGAGGAAATGAAGCTCGCCGCTGCACGCGCCATTGCCGATTTGGCACGCCGCCCGGTGCCCGACATCGTAAATCGTGCCTATCATGTGCGCAACTTTACGTTCGGTCCTGATTATTTTATCCCAAAACCTGTCGACCCACGCCTCATCACGGAGGTTTCAATGGCTGTGGCAAAGGCCGCCATTGAGAGCGGCGTTGCCCGCAAGGTCATCACCGACTGGAAGGCTTATCGCCAGCAACTGCGCGAACTGATGGGACAGGAAAGCAAGCTGACGCAAAACCTCTATGACACGGCTCGCCTCTCGCCGCGACGTGTGGTCTTTGCCGAAGGCACGCACCCCACTATGCTTGAAGCTGCCATCCGCGCCAAAGAGGAGGGTATCTGCCATCCAGTTCTTTTGGGCAACGACGTGCAGATTCGCAAGATGGCCGAAGACATGAAACTCAACCTCGACGGCGTTGAGGTGCTCAATCTTCGCAACGACAGTGAGGCGGAGCGCCGTCAGCGCTATGCAGAAATCCTGGCGAAGAAGAAGCAGCGCGAGGGCTACACGTTGCAGGAAGCCATCGACAAGATGTACGAGCGCAACTACTTCGGCATGATGATGGTGGAGACGGGCGATGCCGACGCTTTCATCACAGGTCTTTACACGAAATATTCCAACACCATCAAGGTGGCCAAGGAAGTGATTGGCATCCGCGAGGGCTATAACCACTTCGGAACGATGCACCTCATCAACTCCAAAAAGGGTGTGCTCTTCATTGCCGACACTCTGATCAACCGCCACCCCGACAGCGAGACGTTGCTCGACATCGCCAAGCTCTCGGCTTCAACGGTGCGTTTCTTCAATCGTACGCCGGTGATTGCCATGCTGTCGTATTCAAACTTCGGCACGGACAACACGGGAAGCCCCGTGGCCGTACATCAGGTGGTTGACCAGATGCAGCGCGAGTTCCCCGACTTGGCCATCGACGGCGAAATGCAGGTGAACTTTGCGCTTGACAAGGACTTGCGCGACGACAAATATCCGTTCACACGCCTGAAAGGCATGGATGTCAACACCCTCGTGTTCCCGAACTTGACGAGTGCCAACGCTTCATACAAGATGATTAAGTCGATGGCTGAAGATGCCGAAGTTGTCGGACCAATCCAGATGGGATTGAAGAAGCCTATCCACTTCACCGACTTCGAATGCAGCGTGCGTGACATCGTCAACATCACTGCCGTGGCTGTCATCGATGCCATCGTTCAGGAGAAGAAAGACCAGAAGGCATAAGCAATTGCTTATATATAATAAGGAGTGCCATACTTCAAACATCCGATAGATGCTTGGAGTATGGCACTCCTTGTTTATGTCCTTGGGGGTAGGGGCAAAATGCAGAAAAATCTCTGCGCGATTTTAAGAGCCCAATAGCAAGGCGCTTGCGGTGCAGCTGCCCCTGAAAGGTAGCGTGTTCAAAATCTCAAAAAAAATCTGCGTTTTTTGCTAAATAATAAAGTGCGACGAAACTCTGGGGCGAAGCACTGTAGCTCACTTTGCTCGCAAAGTGAGGGGGGCGAATATTGTGGGTCCAGCACGAGCTGAAAATCCAACAAAGTCATGCCCAAGAGTATTGGTCATGTTCGCTACGTGTTCGTGGCCCTCACTTTGCGAGCAAAGTGAGCTACAGTGCTGGCGCCGCAACAGACGATTGTGCGGGCCAGTGTAAATCTCTGTTGCGAGGGCGCTACCGCTAACCTTTGATATTTCAATTTTGAATGCCCCACCTTTCATGGACTACCTGTTTTCCCCTTCGACCATCCTGTAGAATCCGTCGTCAGAAGTAAGGATTTCTTCATCGGTGAGATATTGGAGCGCCTCGGCAACTTTCTCTTTCGAGAAGCGGTCTGAGCAGAATTCGTCAACCTGTCGCGGACGTCCGTCGGCCATCATGGTTTCAATCATGTGGCACACCTCTTCAAGCGACCTTTTCTCCTTGCGCCGTTCCACACACACATCGCAGTGTCCGCAGTCTTCGCTCTTCGTCTCCCCGAAATAGTCAAGGAGAATGCGGCTTCGGCAGCGGTCGTCTTTTTCGGCATAATTGAGAATGGCGTTGATGCGGCGCAGATAATCGTCGCGGCGCTCCTCATACACCTCTTGCGAGAGTGTGGCACGCTCCACACGCCGTTGCAGATAGGTGATATGTGGGACGTTCTTGTGTGGGATATAGTGGATAATGCGCAGTTTCGTGAGCAACACCAGCGCGTCATAGACCTCCTGCGGTGTCATTTCGCATTCCGCGCCGAGGCGTTGCTCGTCGATGGGTACATAGTCGGAAAAGATGCCGCCATAGAGTCGCAGCACGCCTTTAATCACCCTGTCGGCGGCGCCTTGCAGTTGGTGCAGGCGGTAGAGGTCGTCGCGCCCAGTGAGGAAAAGCAGGCGCGAGGTGTTTTCCTCCTCCTCCCGAAAGTCGATGTAGCCAGCCTGCGTGAGAATGCGAAGCGCACTGAGCACTGGTATGGGGAAGAGCTTGAAATTGACGCAGAAGCGTTGCAGGTTAAACTCATAGTTCACGTTCATTCCGTCGCCAACGGCGAGCTGGAAGAAATAGGCAAGTTTGTCATAGACGTCGGCGATATATTCCTTCGTGGGGAAGGTCTCGGGGATGCGTCGCAGCATTTTCCCGTGGTCAGAGCGGTTGTAGAGCAAAACGGCATAAGCCGGTTTGCTGTCGCGTCCGCCACGTCCCGCCTCCTGGAAATATGCCTCAACGGAGTCGGGCAAGTCCATGTGAACCACCACGCGCACGTCGGGCTTGTCGATGCCCATGCCAAAAGCGTTGGTGGCCACCATGATGCGCACTTCGTCGTTCTGCCAAGCCTTCTGTCTCACGTCTTTGTCGATGTCGCTCAGTCCGGCGTGGTAGTGCAGGGCCGTGAATCCCTCTTGCCGCAGTTTCTCCGCCACTTCGGATGTGCCTTTTCGGCTGCGTGTGTAAACGATGGCGGCCCCCTTTATGTTTCTGAGAATGTGAAACAGTTCCGTTTCTTTGTCCTGCGTTTTGCGCACCACATAATAGAGGTTGCGGCGGGCAAAACTCATGCGGAACACGCGCTTCTGTCCTTCGCGGAAGTGCAGCTGTGCGCAAATGTCGTCAACCACCGCCGGAGTGGCCGTGGCCGTCAGCGCCAGCATGGGAACCTCTGGCAGGAGTTGGCGTATCTGGGAAATCTGTAGGTAAGAAGGGCGGAAATCGTAGCCCCACTGAGAAATGCAGTGGGCCTCGTCGACGGTGATGAAGCTCACCTTCATGCGCTTCACTTTGTTTTGGAAAATCTCCGTGCCGAGGCGTTCTGGCGACACGTAGAGCAGTTTGTAGGCACCGAAGATGCTGTTGTCGAGGTGTTTCAGGATTTCGTCGCGCGTTTGTCCCGAATAGATGGCCGCCGCCTGTATGCCCCTTTTCTTCAAATTGGCCACCTGGTCTTTCATCAAGGCGATGAGCGGCGTAATCACGATGGTCATCCCCTCAAGTGCCAGGGCCGGCACCTGGAACGTGATACTCTTTCCGCCGCCCGTCGGCATCAGTCCGAGCGTGTCGTTGCCCGTCGTGATGCTCTCGATGATTTCCGCTTGAATGCCGCGAAAGTCATCGTAGCCCCAATATTGCTTCAAAATCTCGTGAAACCTGTCCATACTCGATAGTGACTCCTTATTCACAGGGGCGTATGTCTTCAATCTGCAGTTGCACCTCGCCCCGTTTGTGGGTGTTTTCTTCAACGGCGTAGCAGATGTCGAATGCGCGTTTCGTCTTGATGTATCGTGCCTGCGAACTTTGTCCGAAGGCAATGCCGTTCATCACGTTGTTGCTCTTGTTGTCCACCAATTCGAGCTTGATGTGTTCCTGTCCGCGGCCCACCACCTTGCTTGTGCCGTAATCGTAGACACGTCGCGTGCAAAACACGGGGCGTTCGTTCTGCGGACCGAAGGGCGCGAAGCGCTTGAGTTGCTGATAGAATTTAAACGTCACATCCTTGAAATCGAGATAGGCATCGATGGCCAGTGTAGCCTCCGTTTGCGTGTCCATGATGTGTTCTTGCACATAAGCCTCAAAGCGTTCGGCAAATTCCGGCACGTTTTCCACCTTCATGGAAAGCCCAGCGGCATAAGTGTGGCCGCCGAAGTTCTCAAGTAGGTCAGAGCAACTCTGCACCGCTTTATAGACATCGAAGCCCGACACGCTGCGTGCCGACCCCGTGGCAACTCCGTCGGAGCGTGTCAACACCACGGCCGGTCGGTAGTATTGTTCCGTCAGACGAGAAGCCACGATGCCGATAACCCCCTTGTGCCACGATTCGTTATAGATGACCACGCTGCGCCGGTCGTCAAGCCCCGGCAGTTGTTCCACCTGTTTAAACGCCTCGTCGGTCATCTGCTTGTCGAGGTCCTTGCGTGCTTCGTTGTAGAGGTTGATGCAGCCTGCTTTCTCGAGCGCCGCCTGATAGTCTTTCTCCACCAGGAGCTCAACAGCTTCCTTCCCGTTTTGCATACGTCCCGACGCATTGATGCGCGGGCCGATTTTGAAGATAATGTCGCTCATGGAGAGCTCCCTCTCCGAGAGTCCGCACACCTCCACGATGGCTCGCAGTCCGATGCTTGGGTTCGTGTTGAGGCAGCGCAATCCCTGGCAGGCCAGTATGCGGTTTTCTCCCATGATTGGCACGATGTCCGACGCGATGCTCACGGCGCAGAGGTCGAGTAGGCTCGAGAGCTTGTTGAACTCAATGCCGTTGCTGGTGGCGAATGCCTGCATGAATTTGAATCCCACGCCGCAGCCCGAGAGGTGGGTATAGGGATAGCGGTTGTCGTGGCGTTTCGGATTAAGAATCGCCACGGCCGGCGGCAGTTCGTCGTCGGGAACGTGGTGGTCGCAAATGATGAAATCGATGCCCTTTTCGCGGGCGTAAGCCACCTCCTCAACGGCCTTGATGCCGCAGTCGAGCACAATGATGAGTTTCACCCCCATTTCGGCGGCGAAGTCGATACCTTTGCGCGAGATGCCGTAGCCTTCCTCATAGCGGTCGGGGATATAGAAGTCGATATTGGAATAGAATTGCGAGAGGAACTTGTAGACCAATGCCACCGCCGTGCATCCATCAACGTCATAATCGCCATAAACCATGATGTGTTCCTTGCGTCCCAACGCCTGGTTGAGCCGGTCAACGGCCACCTGCATGTCGTTCATCAAAAAAGGGTCGTGCAGGTCAGAGAGTTGCGGACGAAAGAAACGCCGGGCTTCGGTCGCCGTCTTGATTCCGCGTTTCAGCAGCAGTCGCCCAAGTGCGGGGTGTATGTTCACCTCCCGCGCCAAGGCGGTTGCTGCGGCGGTCTCGTCGGCCGTCGGCTCTTCATAGGTCCATTTATAAATCATTGATATATATGTTTTTGTTTTTATCTGAGCAGGGGCCTCCGGCAGAAGATATTGCCGAAAGTCAAGAGGGGCAGGTACACATTACCCCAATTTAGATAGCTAAGATAGAAAAAAAATATGACACGTGCGCGACTTTTACTCATTTTTTGATTCTCGCTGCGAATCTCTGGTGCCTTGCGGGCGAGCCCATCCCTTAGCAAGACGACAAGGGGTGTCCTGAAAATCTACGGACTTTCAGGACACCCCTCTGTTGGGATAAGTAGGTGGTAGGGTGTTCAAAATCGAAATATTAAAGATTAGCGGTAGCGCCCTCGCAGCGGAGATTTGCACTGGCCCGC
>OGOQ01001827.1_pt1 | contig 14803 bp, 9 predicted proteins | sample 1552691 | NCBI WGS metagenome assembly OGOQ01 (sample SAMEA2580209, study PRJEB22360) | human gut metagenome | biome: human gut; feature: human-associated habitat; material: faeces | place: Denmark | collected 2008/2010
TCCATACCTCTGATTTTTGGCTCATAACCCTTTGATAATATACAATATATAGATTAATATCCTTTTTACACTATTAAAGGAAATCGTTTGGAGAAGGGTATGACAGCAGTGATTATAATTTTGCGAATGGGATTTTGGGTTGGGGACGGAGATATTCTTAAAAAGTTTTTGATAAAATAGAGATATATAAAAAAGAACGAGGAGCATGAATACTCCCCCTTCCAAATGTTTTCACAACGGAATAATCCTTATTGTGATTTGCTTTCAAATTTGTGTTGACAAATATACATATAATTTTTTTATACTATTGTATTTTTCGATAAATTTTTTTATGTTTACATATTAAATATAATAATACCATAAAATATATAGTAGGCATGAAAAACATCTTAGGATTAGATTTAGGTTCATCGAGTATAGGTTGGGCTGTTATAAGAGAAAATTCAGAAGGACAGGAGTTGGTAGCTATGGGTAGCCGAGTTGTATCGCTTACAGCCGCAGAACTATCTTCTTTTACACAAGGAAATGGGGTGTCTATAAATTCACAGAGGACTCAAAAAAGGACTCAACGTAAAGGATATGACAGGTATCAATTGCGTCGCACATTGTTAAGGAATAAGTTGGATACATTAGGAATGTTACCCGATGACTCTTTATCTCATTTGCCTAAACTTCAATTGTGGGGATTAAGGGCAAAGGCTGTTACGCAACGAATCGAGTTGAACGAGTTGGGGAGAGTTTTGTTACATTTGAATCAAAAACGTGGATATAAGTCAATAAAAAGTGATTTTTCGGGTGATAAGAAAATAACCGATTATGTAAAAACTGTTAAAACCCGTTATGATGAATTGAAAGAGATGAGACTGACTATTGGGGAATTATTTTTTCGAAGACTGACAGAAAATGCTTTTTTTCGTTGTAAAGAACAAGTATATCCCCGTCAGGCTTATGTCGAGGAGTTTGATTGTATTATGAATTGTCAAAGAAAATTTTATCCCGATGTATTGACTGATGAGACAATCAGATGTATTAGAGATGAGATTATATATTACCAACGACCGTTAAAGTCGTGCAAATACTTGGTGTCGCGCTGTGAATTTGAAAAGCGTTTCTATCTGAATGCGGCCGGTAAAAAGACCGAAGCTGGCCCTAAGGTAGCACCGCGCACTTCTCCATTGTTTCAAGTATGCCGTTTGTGGGAGAGTATCAATAATATTGTAGTCAAGGACCGTCGGAATGAAATTGTTTTTATTTCGGCGGAGCAAAGAGCAGCTTTGTTTGATTTTTTGAATACTCACGAGAAACTCAAAGGTAGCGATCTCTTGAAACTGTTGGGTTTGTCCAAGACGTATGGTTACCGGTTGGGTGAGCAGTTTAAGACTGGAATACAAGGGAACAAAACCCGAGTGGAAATCGAACGAGCTTTGGGCAATTATCCTGATAAGAAAAGATTGTTGCAATTTAATCTTCAAGAGGAATCTTCGTCGATGGTTAATACTGAAACGGGTGAGATTATTCCCATGATTAGTCTGTCGTTTGAGCAGGAACCGCTTTATCGGCTGTGGCATGTATTGTATTCGATTGACGATCGGGAGCAGTTACAGTCGGTGTTGCGACAGAAATTCGGAATTGATGATGACGAGGTTTTAGAACGACTGAGCGCTATCGATTTGGTGAAAGCTGGTTTTGGAAATAAATCGAGCAAGGCTATACGTCGCATATTGCCATTTTTGCAGTTAGGCATGAACTATGCAGAAGCTTGTGAGGCTGCTGGGTATACCCATAGCAATAACTATACAAAGGCTGAAAATGAGGCGCACGCTTTGCTGGATAGATTACCGGCGATTAAAAAGAACGAGCTTCGGCAACCAGTGGTTGAGAAGATTCTCAATCAAATGGTTAATGTGGTGAATGCGCTTATGGAAAAATATGGACGATTCGATGAGATCCGTGTGGAGTTGGCTCGTGAATTGAAACAAAGTAAAGAAGAACGTTCTAATACATATAAAAGTATAAATAAGAATCAAAGGGAAAATGAGCAAATTGCTAAACGTATAGTTGAATATGGTGTGCCAACTCGATCTCGCATACAGAAATATAAAATGTGGGAGGAATCGAAACACTGTTGTATCTATTGCGGGCAACCGGTAGATGTGGGGGATTTTTTGCGAGGATTTGATGTCGAGGTAGAACATATTATTCCTAAATCATTGTATTTCGACGATAGTTTTGCAAATAAAGTTTGTTCTTGTCGTAGCTGTAATAAAGAGAAAAATAATCGCACTGCATATGATTATATGAAATCAAAAGGCGAAAAAGCCCTGTCCGACTATGTCGAACGAGTTAACACAATGTACACAAACAATCAAATCAGCAAGACCAAGTTGCAAAATTTATTAACCCCAGTCGATAAAATTTCTACCGATTTCATAGATCGACAATTACGAGAGAGTCAGTATATAGCAAGGAAAGCCAAAGAGATTCTGACATCGGTTTGTTATAATGTGACGGCTACGAGTGGTTCGGTTACCAGTTTCTTGCGACATGTTTGGGGCTGGGATACCGTATTACACGATCTTAATTTTGACCGATATAAGAAAGTGGGTTTAACCGAGGTAATAGAGGTAAACCATAGGGGCAGTGTCATTAGGAGAGAGCAAATAAAGGATTGGAGTAAGAGATTCGATCATCGCCACCATGCCATTGATGCACTTACGATTGCCTGTACCAAACAGGCGTATATTCAGCGCCTGAATAATTTGAGAGCAGAAGAAGGACCGGATTTCAACAAAATGAGTTTGGAACGTTATATACAGTCACAACCTCATTTCTCAGTTGCACAAGTCCGTGAGGCTGTTGATAGAATATTAGTGTCGTTTAGAGCCGGTAAGCGTGCGGTGACTCCCGGCAAGCGATATATTCGTAAGAACCGAAAACGTATTTCCGTCCAGTCAGTTTTAATTCCACGAGGTGCGTTGAGCGAAGAGAGTGTATATGGCGTAATTTATGTGTGGGAGAAAGATGAGCAAGGTCATGTTATACAAAAGCAGCGTGCTGTAATGAAGTATCCGATAACCTCGATTACTCGGGAAATGTTGGATAAGGAAAAAGTTGTGGACAAGCGTATTCATAGAATTCTTTCCGGTAGGCTTGCTCAATATAATGATAATCCCAAAGAGGCGTTTGCTAAACCTGTATATATAGATAAGGAGTGTCGTATTCCAATTCGCACGGTTCGTTGTTTTGCGAAGCCGGCGATTAATACGTTAGTTCCACTCAAAAAAGATGATAAGGGAAATCCTGTTGCTTGGGTCAATCCGGGGAACAATCATCATGTTGCTATTTATAGAGATGAAGATGGCAAGTATAAGGAACGAACCGTTACATTTTGGGAAGCAGTGGATCGCTGTCGGGTAGGTATACCGGCTATTGTCACTCAACCAGATACTATTTGGGATAATATACTTCAGCGAAACGATATATCTGAAAACGTTTTAGAATCCTTACCTGATGTAAAATGGCAATTTGTTCTTTCATTGCAGCAAAATGAGATGTTTATTTTAGGAATGAATGAGGAAGATTATCGTTATGCTATGGATCAACAAGACTATGCATTGTTGAACAAATATCTTTATCGAGTACAAAAATTAAGTAAAGGTGATTATAGTTTTAGGTATCATACAGAAACTTCTGTCGAAGATAAGTACAATGGAAAGCCCAATTTGAAATTGTCTATGCAGATGGGAAAACTAAAAAGGGTGAGTATAAAGTCGTTATTGGGATTAAATCCTCATAAGGTGCATATCTCAGTTTTGGGTGAAATAAAGAAAATATCATGATCAAACGCACATTATATTTTGGGAATCCCTCGTATCTGAGTTTGCGCAATGCCCAGTTAGTATTGCGTTTGCCAGAAGTGTCGAATAACGACACATTACCCGATACTTTCAAAAAGGCGGTGGAGCGGACGATTCCTATCGAAGATATAGGAGTGGTCGTACTCGATCATTCGCAGATAACGATCACACAAGGATTGCTCGAAGCCCTTCTCGAAAATAATTGCGCTATTATCACTTGCGATAAAAGTCGTTTGCCTGTGGGACTCGTACTACCCCTTTGTGGGAACACGACACAAAACGAACGGTTCCGAGACCAACTTAATGCTTCGTTACCTTTGAAAAAGCAACTTTGGCAACAGACAGTGCAGCAAAAGATTGCCAATCAAGCTGCAATTTTGGAGAGCCGGGGAATTGTAGCTAAAAATATGCGGGCATGGGTGGGCGAAGTCCGTAGTGGAGACATCGATAATATGGAGGCACGGGCTGCCGCCTATTATTGGTCGAGTATATTCCCTCACCTCGATAGTTTTCGCAGAGACAGAGACGGCGATCCCCCCAACAATCTACTCAATTATGGCTATGCTATTCTTCGGGCTGTTGTCGCCCGGTCGCTCGTTATTAGCGGATTGTTACCTACTTTGGGCATACATCATCATAACCGTTATAATGCATATTGTTTGGCCGATGATGTGATGGAGCCTTATCGCCCCTATGTCGATGGCTTGGTCTGTGAAATCATGGAAAGTGAAAAAGACTATTCGATGTTAACGACCGAATTGAAAGCAAAGTTATTGTCTTTACCGGTGGTAGAGGTAGGTATTCAAGGGCGGCGTAGTCCTTTGATGGTCGCTGTCGCCCAAACTACCGCCTCTTTATACAAATGTTTTAACGGGGAGTTACGTAAAATCATCTATCCAGAATTATAATTAATATGGATAGATTCAGCGAATATCGTATTATGTGGGTATTGGTATTTTTCGATTTGCCAACAGAGTCGAAACGGGAACGTAAATTATATGCCGACTTCCGTAAGAAACTGTTACAAGATGGATTTACTATGTTCCAATTTTCTATTTATGTACGGCATTGTCCTAGTCGGGAGAATGCCGATGTCCATATCCGCCGGGTGAAGCTTTCTTTACCGCCGTTTGGAAAAGTAGGTATTCTCTGTGTTACTGATAAACAATTCGGTATGATGGAAATTTTCTATGGGAAGAAAGAGGTAAAGCCACAGGTTCTACCTCAACAGCTCGAACTCTTTTGAAAAACAAAAAGCCGGTTTTTTAACTGGCTTTTTGATAAAATACAGCTTTAATTTTTAATTCTAATTGATTGTGTAATTGTTTGACTATTAAATTGCTATATAAATTGCGCTGTATTTAATATGTCAAAGATACAAACTTGAAAGCGAATCACAACTATTATCGGATATACGCCAAGTAGAGCCACGCTGTATTTAATATGTCAAAGATACAAACTTGAAAGCGAATCACAACCTGTTGCGGAAGATTGTCTCCTGTTTCTTTGCTGTATTTAATATGTCAAAGATACAAACTTGAAAGCGAATCACAACTTGCTATTGTGTATTTGTTATTCTTGTGCTGCTGTATTTAATATGTCAAAGATACAAACTTGAAAGCGAATCACAACATAGTTGGCACTAGTACTCCTGGAGCCATGGCTGTATTTAATATGTCAAAGATACAAACTTGAAAGCGAATCACAACGCCGTTGGAGCGTTCCTTTCAACTGGGCTAGCTGTATTTAATATGTCAAAGATACAAACTTGAAAGCGAATCACAACCATTCGGGACAAAAGCATATAGCGGAACTTGCTGTATTTAATATGTCAAAGATACAAACTTGAAAGCGAATCACAACGGCGGCGATGTAGCCGAGGGCTGGGCTATCGCTGTATTTAATATGTCAAAGATACAAACTTGAAAGCGAATCACAACGGATATAACCGAAGATGTTGCTTATGGAGGGCTGTATTTAATATGTCAAAGATACAAACTTGAAAGCGAATCACAACGACAGCTATCGACGGGCGAAATACCAAAAAGCTGTATTTAATATGTCAAAGATACAAACTTGAAAGCGAATCACAACTTAAAGCCTGTGCTGTTTCTATGGCTTCGTGCTGTATTTAATATGTCAAAGATACAAACTTGAAAGCGAATCACAACTAATTGAACTCTAAGGTCGGCGTCGGCTTTGCTGTATTTAATATGTCAAAGATACAAACTTGAAAGCGAATCACAACGGTCGGCTGGTCGGAAATCGACAAGTACGCGCTGTATTTAATATGTCAAAGATACAAACTTGAAAGCGAATCACAACGTGATAATCCGTATATTCTGAATCGCATTTGCTGTATTTAATATGTCAAAGATACAAACTTGAAAGCGAATCACAACCTTCCGAGGCTTCGGAGTATAAAGGAAAGCGCTGTATTTAATATGTCAAAGATACAAACTTGAAAGCGAATCACAACTGCTATGCTGCTATGTTATATGAATCATTTGCTGTATTTAATATGTCAAAGATACAAACTTGAAAGCGAATCACAACACTGTATCGTTCAATCGTAAATCGTAAATAGCTGTATTTAATATGTCAAAGATACAAACTTGAAAGCGAATCACAACAGACGGGAGGGTCACAATAGAGAATACCAGGCTGTATTTAATATGTCAAAGATACAAACTTGAAAGCGAATCACAACACCGCCAAAGCATTCTTTCCGGTAAGGATCGCTGTATTTAATATGTCAAAGATACAAACTTGAAAGCGAATCACAACATGTAGCTCCGGTATCTATCGCATACGTTGGCTGTATTTAATATGTCAAAGATACAAACTTGAAAGCGAATCACAACATACCAACGATGTACCGTAGAACAGTCCTCGCTGTATTTAATATGTCAAAGATACAAACTTGAAAGCGAATCACAACGCCTGCACCGTTTGGGAATAAATTAGGATTGCTGTATTTAATATGTCAAAGATACAAACTTGAAAGCGAATCACAACTATCACCCAGACCGACATATCGACCAAGCAGCTGTATTTAATATGTCAAAGATACAAACTTGAAAGCGAATCACAACTATGGTGATAACAAGGTCTCTTCGAGAATTGCTGTATTTAATATGTCAAAGATACAAACTTGAAAGCGAATCACAACCCACAGATACTTTACCAACTCCATACTCAGCTGTATTTAATATGTCAAAGATACAAACTTGAAAGCGAATCACAACCAGTTGCCGATGGATTCTGGAAACGATTGTGCTGTATTTAATATGTCAAAGATACAAACTTGAAAGCGAATCACAACTCACCTTTCGTTTTTGTCGGAACATATTCAGCTGTATTTAATATGTCAAAGATACAAACTTGAAAGCGAATCACAACCGTAAAACATCGCTTTTATTTTTTATCGGGCTGTATTTAATATGTCAAAGATACAAACTTGAAAGCGAATCACAACGCAGTGAATTGACTCTGTATGTCATTTGCCGCTGTATTTAATATGTCAAAGATACAAACTTGAAAGCGAATCACAACTATCCATGCATTGTAACTACCATCACTTACGCTGTATTTAATATGTCAAAGATACAAACTTGAAAGCGAATCACAACTATCCATGCATTGTAACTACCATCACTTACGCTGTATTTAATATGTCAAAGATACAAACTTGAAAGCGAATCACAACATACCAACGATGTACCGTAGAACAGTCCTGCTGTATTTAATATGTCAAAGATACAAACTTGAAAGCGAATCACAACAGAATAACATAAATCTTGAAGATTGTTATAGCTGTATTTAATATGTCAAAGATACAAACTTGAAAGCGAATCACAACTCGTGACGGCGAGGGTCAAATGTCTTCACTGCTGTATTTAATATGTCAAAGATACAAACTTGAAAGCGAATCACAACCAACAATCAGCTTATTCGTTATGACGCTGAGCTGTATTTAATATGTCAAAGATACAAACTTGAAAGCGAATCACAACATGAGAGAAGGTTGGCATATCGGGAGAATGCTGTATTTAATATGTCAAAGATACAAACTTGAAAGCGAATCACAACCGAAAATGGGCAGGTTGTTGGAGATGGCGAGCTGTATTTAATATGTCAAAGATACAAACTTGAAAGCGAATCACAACTATTCTTTAATGATTCTATCCCTGTTTCCGGCTGTATTTAATATGTCAAAGATACAAACTTGAAAGCGAATCACAACTGCTTCTGCTAGTGATATCTGAGCGTCGTTGCTGTATTTAATATGTCAAAGATACAAACTTGAAAGCGAATCACAACAAGCCGGTGTGTATATGTTGAGCGTTGAAAGCTGTATTTAATATGTCAAAGATACAAACTTGAAAGCGAATCACAACTGTGGGAGGATTCTATATCAATCTCCGTCAGCTGTATTTAATATGTCAAAGATACAAACTTGAAAGCGAATCACAACGTAAAGACCTTGCTTGAACCGCTGGAAGAAGCTGTATTTAATATGTCAAAGATACAAACTTGAAAGCGAATCACAACACATAGAATTAAACACGAATGCCGGAGCTGCTGTATTTAATATGTCAAAGATACAAACTTGAAAGCGAATCACAACCTCCGAACTTGTGCGCCCGGTTATGGTCTAGCTGTATTTAATATGTCAAAGATACAAACTTGAAAGCGAATCACAACCGTAGCTAATGACTACCGATTCGTTGACCAGCTGTATTTAATATGTCAAAGATACAAACTTGAAAGCGAATCACAACGAATGGTATTTTGGCACTTTTCATCCATTGCTGTATTTAATATGTCAAAGATACAAACTTGAAAGCGAATCACAACATGCCATTCGTTTCATATCGGTATGTATCGGCTGTATTTAATATGTCAAAGATACAAACTTGAAAGCGAATCACAACATCAATTTCGATGTTAGAGTTGATGACAAAGCTGTATTTAATATGTCAAAGATACAAACTTGAAAGCGAATCACAACATGACGTAGGTACGGAACCTTCCGTAGTGAGCTGTATTTAATATGTCAAAGGTACGGATTTGAAATTAAATCATAATTAATTTAGTTGGATTTTAAACTGTTAATTTCTTATGTGTTGAGAATACCACGGATAAATACTATTGAATTACAGTGTTGGTAGGTGTGTTTTGTGTGGAAAAGCGTATCTTTGATAGCTCAATTAAAGGGATAATGAATGTATGAAACCGTTGGGTATTTGTCGTACGACTTTTTATGTGTCTAAAATGGTCATGTGTGCCGTACTTGTCGTATTTTCATTGAGAGGCAGAGCGCAGAGCAGTGTGATGATGGAGAAGGAGACTTGTGCGTTTCTTCAATCTTTGCCTGCGGGTTTACAAAAGACACAGGCCGATGCCGTGCGCCGCGCCATAAACGGGGATTGTACCGCTTTGATATCTGTGCGTAATTCGCGTAATACGAACCCTGAATCGAAAAGTGGGGTAGTGACAAAGGATATCGGAGGGTGTTATCGTTTGTATCGCTCTGCCGGATTCGATACTATTCCGTTGCCTGTGTTGATTTACTTACATGGGGGTGGCTGGTGTTTCGGGAGTATCAATAGTTGCGCTCATTTTTGTGCGGAGTTATCGTATAGGGCAAAGATTGCTGTGTTGGCCGTGGAATATCCCTTAGCACCCGAACATGCTTATCCTGCCGCCCTCAATGCTTGTACCGAGGCCGTCGCATTCGCTTTCGAGCATGCCGGGGAGTATGGCTTTCTTCCTGATCGGATATCTATCGGCGGAGATAGTTCGGGCGGGAATCTTGCTCTTGCTACGGCTCTTAACCTAATTCTTGCAAAGGATTCTCACTCTTGCCGCATGGACAGTGGAACGATGTGCTCTTCACTTTGTTCGCTCGTACTGTTTTATCCAGTGACAAAAGCTTGGGCAGACGGTTCGTCTTCGTGGAAAAACTATGCCGAGGGATATGGTCTCGATGCCCAATTGATGGAGGCTTTCAATGCCGCATACATCGGTACAGGAGATGCTCGCCAGCCTCTTGTCTCGCCGGGCGTAGCCGATGACGAGCTACTGAAACAGCTACCACCGACGCTTATCGTCAATGCCGAGCAGGATATTCTTTTATCTCAGGGGAAGGAATTGGCGGCCAGACTTTCCGGGCTCGGCGTTGCCGTGAGCCATACGGTTTTGCCTCATACGGTGCATCTCTTTATCACCGTGCCGGGACAGCCTGCGGCATTCGGGGAGTCTGTTCGTTTAGCCGCCGACTTTCTCACGTTAGAGTAGGGGAATCATTCCGTATCAGAGAGGTGGCTTTACAACTATATCGGGATTGAGACTCCTTAGATGATCGATGAATGCTTGCCTCTGTTTGGGAGACAAGACGAGAGTCTTTTTGTCGGCGAAGCGGATTTCTATCCTGTCCATCGATAAGGCCGGTGCGCTTAAACAACTATTGGTTTTCGAGATTTTCGTTATTCGGTCGATCGGGAAGGAGGACGACAAGAATATGCCGCATTTGATATGCAGCGTGCCGTTGTCTATGGTGTAGCTCGTGTTACAGAACGGGTCGGCAATGAAAGCGGCCGTGACGACCAATAAGGCGAGGGCTATCCAAGAGAATTCGAACAGGAGCGGCAGGTAGGACAGAAGGACAATTGCTATAATGGCGATTAGCAAGCCTTTATCGACCTTTGATTTGTAAACAGTTTTCATTGTCTCGTAGGAGATTAGAATATCCCTCCACCAAGCATAAGGCGCAGTATACCCAAAACGATAGATACGATGCAGAGGGTTTTGCCATTGTCTGATTTGAGAATGGCACAGATGATGAGGAAAATGACCGATATGGGTATGGCCACCCAGTTGAGAAATCCCAATAGGGGAATAAATGCGACAAGGGTGATGAGCAGTGCTACGATACCTAAGAATGTTCCCATTGTTTTATGCTTTTTGTCGATTAACAAATGTATTTTGTGATTTGTTCCGGGGGATCGATGTCTTGTCAATCCATTCGGGTTTTATAGTCGTAGTAGTCGTATTCCCGCCAGATTTCCGCTTTCCCGTCGCTTTTGAGGCAGGCTATGGAGGGGTGGGGGATTCCGTTGAACATGGTTGTCTTGACTGTCGTATAGTGAATCATATCCTCGAATATGATTCGGTCTCCTATTTGCAATTCGTGGTCGAAATGCCAGTCTCCTATATAGTCGCCGCTCAGACAGGAGTTTCCTCCCATACGATAGGCGTATGTGCCGAGAGCGGGTTCTACCGAGCCTCGTATCGCCGGTTTATAGGGCATTTCGAGACAGTCGGGCATGTGACAGGCAAAAGAGACGTCGAGAATGGCTGTTTTGATACCGTGGTTCTCGACTATATCGACTATGGTGGATACTAATGTACCGGTCTGCCAAGCGAATGCGCTGCCGGGTTCGAGAATGATTTCGAGGCCGGGGTGCCTTTGTTTGAAGCCCCGGAGGAGGTTAATCAAATGTGCGGTATCGTAATCTTTGCGGGTCATGAGGTGACCGCCTCCCATGTTCAGCCATTTGATATGGGGGAGCAGATGCCCGAATCGGTCTTCGACCTGTGCCAAAGTCTTTTCGAGGTCGTAGGAGGTGGACTCGCAGAGGGTGTGGAAATGAAGCCCCTCCACTCCCTGCGGAAGTTCAGGCAGCTTGTCGGCGGTTATTCCTAAGCGGGAACTCGGTGCGCAGGGATTGTAGAGGTCGGTTTCTACTTCGGAATATTCGGGGTTGATACGCAACCCGCACGATACCCGATTGCCGTCGGCTACTACTTGGGGGTAAAACCGTTCGAATTGAGTCAGGGAGTTGAAGGTAATGTGGCTGCTGTATTTGAGTATTGTCGGGAAATCCCGCTCGGTATAGGCCGGTGAGTAGGTGTGTGCCGGACTGCCCATCTCCTCGAATGCCAGCCGTGCTTCGTGTATGGAGCTGGCTGTGGAGTGCGGAATATATTCCCGTATGACGGGGAATGATTTCCAAAGGGCATAGGCTTTGAACGCCAGTATAATATTTACTCCGGCGGCTTCTTTGACAGAGCGAATGAGAGCGAGGTTGCGGCGCAATAGTTCTTCTTCGAGAACATAGCAGGGCGATGGTATTTGCGATAGCGTATCGTGCATGACGTATGAAAATTATTCTATGATTGTGAACTTGGCGAATTTGAGCAGGAGCTGTTTGCGCCCGACGTTTTCAAATTCGACGGTTATTTTGCAGTTGTCTCCCGTATCTTCTATGGCTGTAACGGTTCCGTTTCCGAAGCGGGCATGGCAGATGAATGTTCCTATTTCTACCTGCCCGGCAGCGGTCGCGACTGTGGACTGTGTCGTAGAATGGGTTTCACCTGCGGATTTAGAGTCTATCTTAGTCAACCGTTTGCCCGGAGACGGAGCAGTGAAGGGTCTCGGTGCAGGTGTGCGATCCGTCTCTTCTTCGTTCCATCGGGACGTTTTGCGCGGTCTTTCCGCATCGAATGGAAATCGGTTCCACGATATGGTTTCTCTGGGAGACTCCTGTTTGGTTTGTACCGGCATATCGACGTATCGAGAATCGAGGTCTTTGATGAACCGGCTTGGAGGGGAGGAGACCGTTTGTCCGTTACGATAGCGGGAGAGGGCATACGTGAGGGTGCAGTTTTCTTCTGCGCGGGTGATGGCCACATAGAGCAGACGTCGTTCTTCTTCAATTTCCCGTTCACTGTTTTTACTCATGGCCGAAGGAAAGAGGTCTTCTTCTACTCCAACAATGAAAACTTGTTTGAACTCCAATCCTTTCGATGCATGGACCGTCATCAAGGTCACTTTGTCTTGCTCGGTTTCATCGCCGTTGTCTTGATCTGTCGCCAAAGAAATTTCGGCTAAGAAGTCGGATAGGGAGGTTTGTTCTTCTCCGGCTTCTTCGCGCAGGGCGCAAAATTCACGGACACCGTTCAAAAGTTCTTCGATGTTCTCTTGCCGGCTGATGTTTTCGGGGGTACGATCCGAGGAAATCTCTCCCCAAATACCCGACCGCTTGATAATCGTTTCCGCCAGTTCCGATGTGTTCTTTTTATCGGCTTCGTAGCGTAATTCGTCTATGAGGTCCTTGAAGGTTTTCAACTTGTTCAATGTGCCGTTGTTAACGGCCAAGTTGTGGCCTATGGGGTCGGAAATCACATTCCATATACTGGATTCCTGCGAGTGTGCCCGTTCGATGAGTTTCGAGAGAGTGGTATTTCCGATTCCTCGTGCGGGATAGTTGATGACTCGTTTGAGCGCTTCTTCGTCATCGGGGTTTATCGTCAATCTGAAATAGGCGATGGCGTCCTTGATTTCTTTCCTTTGGTAGAACGACATACCTCCGTAGATGCGGTAGGGTATATTGCGCTTGCGCAGAGCTTCTTCCAATACACGGGACTGTGCGTTCGTACGGTAGAGGACAGCGAAGTCGTTGTAATCACAGTGAGTCGTGAGGCGCATTTCGGCAATACGGTTCGAGACGATAAAGCCTTCTTCGAAATCGGAATAGGCACTTATTACTTGTACTTTGTTTCCTTGTTCTTTTTCGGAGAATACTTGTTTGGGTATTTGCTCCTTGTTCTTGGCGATGAGGCTGTTGGCCGTATTGACGATATTTTGTGTGGAACGGTAGTTTCGTTCGAGTTTGAATATTTTCAATCCCGGGTACTCTTTACTCAGTCCGAGTATATTGTGGATATTCGCTCCCCGGAACGAGTAAATGCTCTGGGCATCGTCGCCCACCACGCAGATGTGGTTGTGGTCTTTTCCCAACTGGCTGACAATGAGGTGTTGGGCGAAATTGGTATCTTGATACTCGTCTACCAAGATGTAGGCGAACAGGTCGCGATAGTGTTGCAGCACGTCGGGGTGATCCCTGAAAAGTATATTGGTATTGAGCAGCAGGTCGTCGAAATCCATTGCCCCCGACACGAAACAGCGTTGTCGGTAGATACGGTATATTTCGTGAATGAGGGGTCGTTTCGAACGAGTATCCATCTCGATAAGTTCCCGGTTTCGCGCATAGGCTTGCGGTTCGATGAGGGCGTTTTTCGCATGGGAAATAATCGCCTGCACGGTTGAGGGTTTGTATGTCTTATCGTCGAGTTGAAGTTCTCTGATAATACTTTTTATAAGCGACAGGGAATCGGAGGCATCGTAGATGGTGAAGTCGTGACGATAGCTGATCCGGTCGGCATTGGCTCGGAGTATGCGGGAGAAAATGGAGTGAAACGTCCCTGCCCACAAGCGTTGAGCTGTCTCTGTCCCTACCAATGCGGCGATGCGTTCTTTCATTTCGTTGGCTGCTTTGTTGGTGAAGGTGAGTGCCAGCAGCCGGTAGGGTGGATATCCCATTTGCAGCAGGTGTGCTATTTTGTAGGTAAGTACTCTTGTTTTACCCGATCCGGCTCCGGCGATAACCAATTCCGGTCCATCGGTATAGAGCACAGCTTCGCGTTGCTGGTCGTTCAGACTGTTCAGAAAATCTTGTTCCACTTTTCTTTTCCTTTGCTTCGTGCAAAGATAGTGTAAAGGGTTAATAGAAACAAGCCTCGGTTTTGTCTGTGTGTTATCTATTTTTTTGAGAATCATACTTTCGTCATTGCATAACTGAGTTTTATTTCTTCTTTTCAAGTTCTGTATCGGTGGTGGAGTTTTATTCTTGGTTCGTTCTTCTCAGCAGCGAGAAGAACGAACCGTTCGGGCTGCTGTTTTTATTAACCCCTCCGCTCATTGCAGTGCGATACCCCCGCATACGGGGCACGGCAAGGGAGGAGTTTAGAAGTAGCTCTCTATTCATTTGCGATGAACAAAGGGAGGAAGCTATATTTTTCTAATTCAACCCCCTCGCCCTTTGGGCACTCCCCCTATATTCCCTTACAGAAACACAGGGGGAGAGGAGGGTTAACTC
>OGOQ01001834.1_pt1 | contig 14757 bp, 12 predicted proteins | sample 1552691 | NCBI WGS metagenome assembly OGOQ01 (sample SAMEA2580209, study PRJEB22360) | human gut metagenome | biome: human gut; feature: human-associated habitat; material: faeces | place: Denmark | collected 2008/2010
TAGCCCAGGGCAGCGCCCTGGGTATAATAGCAATCAGCAAGGCGCCCTGTAAGGGCAAAAGCTTTGTTAATTGCCCGGTATTTTAAAGCTTTTGCCCTTACAGGGCGACAGGTTTGCGTCCATAATAACCCAGGGCGCTGCCCTGGGCTAGGAGCTTCTGCCCTTTCAGGGCGTGTGGGGCAAAACTTGTTCACCCCCACAAAGTTAACATTTAACATTCAACATTTAACATTAGTATTAACCCTTTAATATTTTAATAACATGGAACAGAAAGGAACATTGAAGTATCGTAAATTGCAGCGTACACCACAGAGCGGCGAGAACGCTGGTAAGAAAAAGTGGTATGCCACTGCTGTAACCGACCGCGAGGTGGATTTCGAGGGATTCGTATCGCACATCTCTGACCACGGTTCGCCTTACTCTCGTGGTACTATTCACGGTGTGCTGATGGATGCTCTCGACCATCTGCAGGAGTTGATTCTCGACGGCAAGAGCGTGCGTCTCTCTGATCTCGGTCTGTTCTCCATCGGTATGACTTCGAAGGCGGAGGATACCAAGGAGAAGGTAACGGCTGCCAGCGTGGAGGGCGTACATTTGATTGTACGTAACACGAAAAGCTGGAGCAACTCGGAACTTCGTAAGAAGTGCAAGATTCAGGAGTACGGCGGTTATACCGGCACTGATGAGGTAGGCGGTGGTACCACCGGTGGTGGTACTGACCAGGGTGGCTCCGGCACTAATCAGGGTGGTTCTGGTACAACCGGTGACAATACCCAGGGCGGCGGCTCTCAGGAGGGTGGCGGAACCGAAGGTGACGCCGGCAACATGGGCTAAAGCTTGCTTGAGGCGGATCCTAGCGCCTAGCGGGGTTGCGTTCTCCCTAGCATCTAGCGGGGGCGCAACCCACCCAATTAACATTAAACACTTAACATTAAAAAATTAAAGATTATGAAAGCAAGTACCTGGAAAACAATTTTGCAAATTGCAATCTCCTTTCTAACAGCTATCGCTACCACACTCGGTGTAACTAGCTGCAGCAGCTTTTAAAAGTAAAAAGGTAAAAAGCCCCGATGCGTGATGCATCGGGGCTTTTGTTTTATCTGCTTTTCTTCAGCGTTTTATCGGATGTCTCTTCCTTCCTGGCTGTATCCTTCGAGCATCTTCGGGCTGCTGATAGGCTTGCGCGAACAGTAATCGAAATCTACCTTCTTGTAGCCCTGGCTGGAACGCCAGCGGATGGTGAGCTTCACCGTCTTGCCTTCTGTATCAGGCACGGCATCGTTCAGATTGAACGCTACGAGGGCATCACGCACGTAGTTCTGAGGATCGCCATTGGCATTGTGACGAAGCTCTACCTCGTAAGGATTCTCAGGATTCACACCCGTAACGAGGTTGATGTAATGCACCTTCTGACCGCCCCAGAGAGCACGGAAACGGAGGGTGAGATAACCATCTTCTGCCACCGTTACCCAGTCGCGCACGATTTCTACCTGGCTGTTGCCATACTTCTTGCTGTTCTCGATATCTGAACCGAGCGATGGAACTGGCTTCTTGGTCAGAATGCTGTCTATCCAGTTGACGTGAATCACCTGGCTGTATTTCTCGCTCTTCTCCGAGGTCTGGGAGTAGTTAACGAGGGCGCGAACCTCCTTGCCATCAAAGATGGTAGGTTTCAGATTCTTGGCGAGCAGCGTGGTGTTGTCGTCGAGCTGCAGATAGCAGGCATCGCCACTCTTCTTCACGGTTACCAGTGCGTTAGGAAAAACGCGGTCCCAGTCGGTATCGTTATCGGTATCGCACGACTGGAATGTGAGGGCCGACAGGAGCATCATCGCTGCCAGCCCGATCTTCTTGAATTCAATTTTTCTCATATATAATGTTCCTTTCTTTTATTGTTTCACTTTCTGATAAGAAAATGAGAAAGGAACAGAAATCTTGCATCTGATTTAGAAAAAGATTGTTAAAAGTCAAGTTTCGCATATGGGGAAGTTAAAGGAGTTAAAGAAGTTATCGCTCCCTACGGTCGTTCGGGAAGTTAAGAGACAATAGTCTTCTAGCTTAAACTTAGGACATTTGTCCCTTAACTTCCCTCTAACTTCCCTTAACTTCCCCACATGCGCAAGTTCAGTTAAAAATAATACGTGCAGCCGATGGTGGCAGCGCGGTTGCCGAAGTGCTGGCTCGCCATATCGTGGAAGCGGCCTTCGAGCGTCCAGTGCTTGCCCAGATTCTTGTATACCCCTACCTCGGCATAGAGATTAGCCGGGGTGTAGGCATCGCTGCGGCGGCGGGTACACCAGATGAGGTTGCCCGTAAAGCGCCAGCCATCGGCCATTGTGAGCTGCGGTGCCAACTTGAACACGGCAAAATGATTGTATTCTGCCTGGCGCTGCTGAGCCTCCTCAGAAGGGGTTTCGCTGCGCTGCCAGAAGTAGTTGACTCCGGCTGTGAGGCGAAGGATGCCCTTGTGCCAGAAGGCGGTGGTGCCGATGCCGAGCGTATTGTCGTGGATCGTGCTGAGCAGGTGCTGGTGGATGTTCTTCACCGAGGTGCTGAGCACAAAGGCAGGGCGGCTGTAGGTATGCTTGAGCTCTACCACATTCGCCATGCTGTTGACGATATCGGCGGTATAAACCGGCTGCCAGGCACCCTCCATATCGCCCGCGGTAACGAAATCGCCAAACTCGGGATTGAAGATGCGGCGGCAGTAGGTGGCCTGCAGGGTATGACCCGGCGTGAAGCTGTAATAGGCGCTCGCCGAGTAGATATGGTTGCGCGTGGTATGCTTCCAGTGTTCTTCCGGCGCAATCAGTTTAGGACGGAAGTTGATGATGCGGAAACGGTCGCCTGCCATGAATCCCCACTTGCCGATGTTGTAATCCAGCTGGGCGTAGAAATCCTGGTAGTTGGAATGGTTGGTGTAACCGGCGATGCAGTTCTTTTCGATGGAGAGTCCGCCCTCGAAACCTGCCGTAATCCAGAGGTTGGAGGTGACGACCGGAGTGGCGTATTCTACCACCATGAAGGGGTAGGTAGAGTGGTTCTGGTAAGGCGCGGTCTGGGTTTCTTCCTGCGTGCGTCCGTTGTCGCTGATATGCTCGGCACCGAGGGTAAAGAGGATGCTGGAGCCGTTGTCGGCGAGCGTGCGGGTATAGTCGGCCTGCAGATGATAGGCGCGCACGTAATCGGCTGGGGTGCGGGTGAAATGGTTGCGGGTGTAGGTTTGCATCGCATCTATTTCGAGCACATCCTTCGCGGTAGGTGTCCAGAGCAGATTGAGTTTGGCGCCCTCGTGGGAGTAGTGGTTCACGGTGGTTCCTGAGATGCCCTGGTAGTCATCCTTATCGCTGCTGGAGGTGCGCTGGAAGTTGCCTTCTACATGACTGAGCACGCGGAGTTTATCCTGCTGGCTTATGACGCTGACGATGCCTTTTGCGCCGCCGTAGGTATCACCGAAGAGTCCCCATCTGCCGGTGGTTCCGTTCTCCTTCTTGCGCAGTGTGATGTCGATGACTTTCTTCAGACTGCTGCATCCCTTCATCACTTCGGCGTTCTGGCACACCTTGATGGTTTCAATCTCCCGTGCCTTGAAATGGTGGAGGAAGGTGGCGTAATCGAGTCCGTATTCCTGGTTGTCGATACGGATGACGAACTTGCCGTAGAGGTTGGCGAATGGATCTCCGCCGATGATGTTGTTGCCGTCGAGTGAGATGACTTCCGGGCACATCATGAGCACATCGAGGAGTGATTCTTCGCCTGTGAGTTCCATTTCCGGTACATGCATGATGTATCTGTCGCCGATATGTTCAATCGGAGCGGCCTGTGTCTGGTAAGTAGTGCTGGCCATCGCGAGTGCGATGATGAGCAGGCTTTTCTTCGTACTGTTGTTTATCTTCATTTTCTTCTAATTTATATTATTGGCAAAAGGATTGCTTCGTGCCTAATTTCCTTGCAAAGATAAGGCAAAAATTGGGGAATAACGAAAAAATGGAGATTTATTTACCGTTCAATGCGTAAAAAAGGTGTCATTGCGTAAAAAAGTGGGGAGCAGGGCGAAAAAAGAGGGGCTAAAACTTGCATGGCATTATATTTTTTACTATCTTTGCCGATGAAGAAGAATTTTCTAAGAACTATACATATATAATAATAACCCTTTAAAGATAAGAAATTATGAAGCGACTATTACACTTCCAATTCCTATTGGTATTGTTGCTGGCTCTGGGATACTCTCCTCTGCAGGCCAAGCGAATCACACAGTGGCAGGCTCAGCAACAGGCCTACAGCTTCTGGGGAAAACAGATGCCGCAGAAGGCGAAGGCGAAGAGCAGGGCAGCTACTACCGCATCGCGCTCTGATGCTTACTATGTATTTAACAATGATGCAGGCGGATTCGTCATTATCGCTGGTGATGATGCCGTAACGCCAGTATTGGGCTATACCTCAACGGGATCATTTGATGCAGAAAATCTGCCTGACGGACTGAAGGACCTGCTGAAGAGCTATGAACAGCAGATTGCTGCCTTGGGAAAGAGTTATATGGCTAATACCACATCTACAAGAGCCGAATTTACTGGAGAAAAACTGCTGAATACTGCGAAATGGAACCAGGAGGTTCCATTCAACAAGTATACTCCTAATAATTATGTAACAGGATGTGTGGCTACGGCTGGTGCTATTGTGATGAAACATCATGGCTTTCCTGCAAAGGGTATTGGTTCTCATTCTTATACCTGGAATGGACAGAACCTTACAGCAAACTTTGAGCATGATTATGACTGGGATAATATGCCTACTAAGTATACTGGTGATAATGATGAGGCATTTGAGGGTGTTGCCAGACTGATGGCAGATCTGGGTGTTGCCGTGGAGATGCAATATGCCAAGGGGGGAAGTGCAGCTTCGATGGAAAACCTGGTAACTGCACTGAAAAAGTATTTCGGTTACAGTAAGTATACCAGACAACTGGCAATGGCGGATTTGGGTGCAGAAGTCTGGAACGGCAGATTGCGTGCTGAGATTGATGCCAACCGTCCGATTCTTTATTCTGCTTCTGATTCTAATAATGGAGGTCACTCCTTTGTGATTGATGGCTATAAGGATGAAAGCTTCAGCGTAAACTGGGGCTGGGGTGGATATTGTGATGGATTCTATCGCATCGGTGCCCTCAATCCTGAATATAACGGAAAGCCTTTGGGCGATCAGTATAATCTGTCTCAGTCTGCTGTATTCTCACTTCAGCCATCTGACGGCAAGGAAGTTATTTCTAATCTAGGATTCATCAAGGTGGATGGTTTTCTGGAAACGATGAATATGAATGTTACTGATGTGAAGGCAGGTGAAAAAGTGAATCTCTATCTTTTACCTCTTCAATGCCAGGGTGAGAATCCGTTTATGGGAGAAGTAGCGATAGCTTTGAAGAATGCCAAGGGCGAAACCCGTAAAGTCTTTGGGGCAGCACCAGTTGAGAAATTAGATCCTGGAGATTATTTCCCCGCATACCAATTAGGTGGAGCTTGTCCGGTGGATGCTCAGGAAGGTGACTACCTGGCTATTGTATCTAAGGAAGACGGAACAGACGAATATGTAGAAATCCTCGGACCGGATATGGCGGAAGTACATTTGCCTGCTACAGGATTCCAGCCTCGTACATTCGAAGTGAAAAAGGAATTGGGCGAAGGAGCGCATTTTGTAGAGGCTTCTTCAGCTTATAATTGGACTAGCAGATTCTACAATGGTAAGCCATTGCAGGGCTGTTCTTATTATTTCGATGTGAAGATAGATGCAGGTATTGCCAAGAGTTTTATAGAATTGGATGGTAAGAGTGCTCCTACGGTATCTTTCTATGATGGTGCTACATTCTATGCTATATCTTCAAGTTTAAAACCAGTTTATAACCTGGTAGTTAAAACATATCGAACCTATGAGGAAAAGACTGTTGAGGTAACTTTAGCTGCACCGGGACAACTGAAGGCTGAATTGGATTGTAAGAATCTGGATTATTATGTTTATACAAATATCAAGGTGAACGGTGAGATTGACAAGCGCGACTTTGAAGAGCTCGCTAGTCATAAGTTCAAGAGTATTGACCTGAGCGGAGCCAAGGTGGTGGCTTATGGTTATTTCAAGGCTGATATGGTTCCTGATTATGCATTTGACAGCAATGCTTATCTGGAGAGTTTCAAGATGCCTGCCGGTGTCAAGGAGTTAGGTTTCAATGCCTTTATGTACACCAAGCTGAAAGAGATTGATTTGCCGGAGACGATAGAGGAATTCGGCCGCAACACATTCAATGCCTGCTTCTATTTGAAGGATGTATATATGCGTCATAAGGAGGCTCCTTACTGGATAAGCTGGTGTGTATTTGCCAACAAGAGCAGTAAGTTGTATCGCACGCTGCATCTCTATCCGGGCAGCAAGGCGAAGTATGAAGCTCATTCGTACACCCAGAACTGGATTAAATACTTTGATAATGTGGTAGAAGATCTGGAGCCTACCGGCATCCATTCAGTAACATTGGATAAGGAGACTGGCAATAAGGCGATTTATGACCTGAACGGCCGCCGCATAACTGAGGCGATGAAGAAGGGCGTATACATCAAGAATGGCAAGAAAATCAGCGCGAAGTAGTGATTAGTTATTAGTGATTAATGATTATTACGATTGCTGATGATATATAAAAAATCCCCTGGTGCTTTTGTGGCATCAGGGGATTTTTTTGCAGTAAGATAGCAAGTACGCCAGGCGTTTCGCCCTTCCTGCATTACGAAAAGAGGAGGGTGATGAGCGGGATGGTGATGATGCTGCCAACCGTGGTGATGAACGTCATCTCGGTGATGAGCGAAGGATTGCGGCCGTATTTCAGACAGAACATCGTGCCGAAACTCGCTACGGGCATCGCAATGACAACCGTATTGATGTTGTTTACCAGATCGCTTACACCACATACCTTGAACAGAAAATAAATGCTCAGAGGAACTACAGCAAGACGCAAGAACGAGGAGAGGTATACCTTAGGACTGCCGATAATCTCCTTCACCGGCAACTTAGCCATCGAGGAACCGATAATCATCAGGGCTGCAGGAACCGTAATGTTGCCCACCATCGTTACCGGACGCGCAATGATATCAGGCGTATGTACCCCGAAGGCTACCAGAATGGCGGCAACGAAGGCACCCAGAAGAGCCGGAGAAAACAGCACCTTAGGATTGAACTGCTTGATGCTGTACTCGCCCTTGATGAGCATGACACCTGCCGTAAAAATAAAAAAGGTGTTTGGCATGTTGAGCAAGGCTGCATAAAAAATGGCTTTCGGACCGAATATGCTCGAAACGATAGGGTAGCCGATGAAACCTACGTTGGCGAACATCAGCGCAAAACCTATCATGCCCTGGTCATCATGATTGCGAGTGATGAGACGCGGTACCCAGAAACCGAATACCAGCAAAAGGATGTAGGTAAGGAAACCTACGCCCAGAAGGGGAAGAATGAGCGTGCGGTCGGGCAGCTCATCGCCCATTACTGACGAGAGCACCAGCAGAGGACAGGTGATATCTACCACCATGCTGGATAACTTCTTGTCAAACTTGTCGCCCATATATCCCAATTTGCAGGCGACGTAACCTAAAATCACGATGATGAAAAGTATCACCATCACTTCCAAATTCTTCATTTATCCTGAAAATCTATACCTTATATATTCAAGTTTTCGCAAGTGTGGGAATTTATTGAAGTTAAAGAAGTTATCACTCCCTACGGTCGTTCGGGAAGTTAAGAGACAATAGTCTTCTAGTTTAAACTTAGGACATTTGTCCCTTAACTTCCCTCTGACTTCTCTAACTTCCCTTAACTTCCCCACATGCGAAAGTTCAGTTAATCGATAAATCGCTTGGTGATGTCCCCGTAGTTCTCGATGCGGCGGTCGCGGAGGAATGGCCACCAGCGGCGCACATTCTCGCTGTGCTTCAGGTCGATATCTACCACCAGGCTCTCTTCTTCCTGATCGCTGGCACGGTAGTAGAGCTCGCCCTGAGGACCGGCTACGAAACTGCTGCCCCAGAACTGGATGCCCTCGGTCTGACCGCTAGGATCAGGCTCGAAACCTACGCGGTTTACGGCGATGACCGGCAATCCGTTGGCTACGGCATGGCCTCGCATCACGGTAGTCCACGCCTCGCGCTGGCGCTGCTGTTCCTCCTCGGTATCATAGGTAGCGTAGCCGATGGCGGTAGGATAGATGAGCATTTCGGCTCCCTGCAGCGCCATCAGACGGGCTGCTTCGGGATACCACTGGTCCCAGCAAACCAGCACGCCGAGCTTGCCTACGGAAGTCTGGATAGGGTGGAAACCGAGGTCGCCCGGTGTGAAATAGAACTTCTCGTAGTAGGCAGGATCGTCGGGGATGTGCATCTTGCGGTATTTTCCGGCTATGCTTCCATCCTTCTCCATCACTACCGCTGTATTGTGGTAGATGCCCGGAGCGCGGCGCTCGAAGAGGGAGGTGACGATGACGACGCCGAGATCCTTGGCAAGCTTGCCGTAGAAATCGGTTGAAGGGCCCGGAATAGGCTCTGCGAGGTCGAAGAGGTCAACATCCTCTACCTGACAGAAATAGAGGGAGTTATGAAGCTCCTGAAGCACGATGAGCTCTGCGCCGCGATGGGCGAGGTCGATGATGCCTTCTGCCAGGCGCTGCTTGTTGTTGGCGATATCTGCCGTATTATGAAGTTGTAATAAACCGACGTTCATGTTTTACTTTTAATGTTAAATGTTGAGTGTTAAATGTGGAATGTTGAGTCTCTGAGGGCGCCTTCTGGCAACTGCATGGTGATGCAGTGGATGCTGCCATGCTGGCGGATGATGGTCTGCGAATCTACGCCGATGATTTCGCGGTCGGGGAAGGCGAGCTGAATCTGCTTGCGTGCCTCCTCGTCCTTTTCCGGCTGATTATAGGTTGGATAAATCACAGCCTTGTTGAGTATCAGGAAGTTGGCGTAGGTGGCTGGCAGTCGGTCTCCCTCGCTCTCCGGGTTGGTGGTGAGGCAGTTGCCCTCATCATAGATAGGGTCGGGCATCGGCAGTTTGAGCAAGCGGTATGGATATCCCTCCCAGGTAAAGAGGCTCTTGAGCTGCTTTTCCAGCGCCTGGAAGTCCTCATACTGCTCATCTTCCGGATTGTCGCAGCCTACATATAATAAGGTGTCGTGCGGAGCCACTCTCACGATGGTGTCGATGTGGCCGTCGGTATCATCGCCAATCAGATTGCCGTGATCCAGCCAGACGACTCTCTTGAGCTGGAAGAAAGTCTGCAGCAGATGGTCGATGCTGTCGTGGTCGAGCGGCTGGTTGCGGTGAGGCGCCAGCAGGCACTGTGAGGTGGTGAAGAGCGTACCCTTTCCGTCGCTCTCGATACTTCCTCCTTCGAGCACGAAGCCCTGGTGGTTCTCAATATCGGCATTGAAGGCTGCCTGATAGTATAGTTTCAGGGTGATGGCATTGTCCTTCTCCCATCTGAACTTTTCGCCCCATCCGTTGAACTTGAAGTCGAGTATGCGGTAAGGCACCATCCAGGTGTTCTGCTTTCTGCGCAGCACCATGGTGAGGGGTCCGTGGTCGCGCACCCAGGTATCATTACTTTCCACCTCGTAGAGCAGCACGCGGCTCATCTGCTCGGCAGAGAGCTTTTTCTTGAGCTGGTATCGGGTGGCGGGCACATCGGGTGTAGCCACAAGCAGCTGCTCGTAGCGCGTGATGATATCTGCCAGTTCGAGATAAGTATCTGTAATTTCAGGCAGATACGGCTTCCAGTCGGTGCCGGCATGTGGCCATGTGAGCATGATGGCGCTCTGTGGCTCCCATTCGGCAGGGAGTGCGAAATCGCAAGGTAATGTAGATTGATGCATAAGCTATACCATTTTTATTATATGATGTTCTATACCAATTTATTATACTCTGTTCGTCATCGGGAACCTTTCCTTGGGGGCGGACTCCGTTCTGCTTTTATGAAGTATGCTTGCAAAATTAATAAAAAATCTACAACTATCGGCTGTTTTTATGAAATATTTTGCGCAAAAGCGAAACTTTATATTAAAAAAGTTTAAACGGAGGGCTGTATGGAGATAAAATCGGGGAAAAATGAGTAACTTTGCAGTCTAAAAAATAAAATATTGAATAGGAGCGTGAAAATTAAACAGGTAGTTGATGCCCTTGAACATTACGCGCCTCTGCCCTTGCAGGAAGGATATGATAATGCCGGCCTGCAAGTTGGATTGACAGAGGCGGTAGAAATGTCAGGGGCATTGTTGTGTCTTGACGTTACTGAAGCTGTGGTAGAAGAGGCTATCCAGAAGGGCTGCAACCTCATCGTGAGCCATCATCCGCTGATATTCCGCAAACTGGCGAGAATCTCGGACGAGAACTACGTGCAGCGTACCGTGCGCAAGGCGATTAAGAATGATATTACCATCGTGGCGATGCATACCAACATGGATGCGGCTGCGGGCGGCGTGAACTTCAAGATTGCCGAGAAACTGGGACTGGAAAATGTGCAGTTCTTTGCTGGCGAGAAGGAAGTGGACGGCGTGAAAGGTGGCGAGGGCGTCATCGGAGAGGTGGCTGAGGATATGGCTGCCGACGACCTGGTGCTGATGCTCAAGGAGCGGTTTGGCGTAGAGTGCGTGCAGTGCAACCAGTTCCTTCGTCGTCCTATCAGGAAGGTGGCGCTCTGCGGTGGAGCAGGTGCTTTTCTGCTCGACGCAGCCATCAAGGCGGGTGCCGATGCCTTCATCACGGGCGAGATGAGCTACCACGAGTATTTCGGCCACGAGCAGGAGATTCAGATCTGCGTCATCGGCCACTATCAGAGTGAGCAGTTTACGGGCGAAATCTTCCGCAGCATCATCCAGGAGAATTTCCCTGATGCCAAATGCTGCATCTCGGAGATAAATACGAATCCGATATTGTATTTATAGGCTGGAAGGGCGCAAGCCCAATTTAACATTTAACATTAAACATTTAACATTAAAATAAGGAATATTTAACATTTAAATAAGGAATTATGGCAAAGAAAGATCCTACAGATTTGACAGTGGAAGAGAAATTGAAGGCTCTCTATCAGCTTCAGACCACCTTGTCTGCAATTGATGAAAAGCGTGCGTTGAGAGGTGAGTTGCCTCTCGAAGTTCAGGATTTGGAAGACGATATTGCTGGTCTCACCACCCGTATCGAGAAAATCCAGACCGATATTGAGCAGTTTGACCGCGCCATTAATCAGAAGCAGCACGAGATTGAGGATGCTCAGGCTAGCGTAGAGCGTTACAAGAAGCAGCTCGAAATGGTAAGCAACAACCGCGAGTATGATACTTTGAGCAAGGAAATCGAGTTCCAGGAGCTGGAAATCGAGCTTTGCAGCAAGAAAATTCGTGAGGCTCAGCAGATGATTAACGAGCGTCTGTACGACCTTCACAAGGCTGAGGACCAGAAGGCTGACCGCGAGAAGGGCTTGGTAATGAAGCGTTCTGAGCTTGAGTCTATCATGGCTGAGACCCGTGAGGAGGAGGAGAATTTGAAGGAGAAGGCATTCGAGCTCGAGAAGAAGATTGAGCCACGTTTGCTCCAGAGCTTCAAGCGCATCCGTAATGGTGCCCGCAACGGTTTGGGTATCGTTTACGTGCAGCGTGATGCATGTGGCGGTTGCTTCAACAAGATTCCACCTCAGCGCCAGCTCGACATCAAGATGCACAAGAAGATTATCCCTTGTGAGTATTGTGGCCGTATCCTCATCGACCCAGAATTGGCTGGTGTTAAGATTGAGGCTCCTAAGACAGAGGAGAAGCCAAAGCGCAAGCGCTCTATCCGCAGAAGAAAGACTGAGGATGAGGATTAAAAGATACAATGAAGGCTCGCCAAAATTGCTTGGCGAGCCTTTATTTTTCGATTCCTAAGACATAGCCAAATTTTTGAGCAGCTTTTTGTGTTAATAAATACAAAAGAGGCGTTTTGGAACATACAGGCACTACAATACCAGTAGCAGAAATGGTCAAAATTGACTTTTCTGTTACAAAATAACACGGAACTCGTTCTTTTAATAGCGTATGGCTAGATTCCTAATTAGTTATCCGTGTTTGTGTCTTTACAAGACTCTAAATGGCAGTAGCACAGACTGCTATAGTTCACTTGCTTCGGACTTATGATATTGCAAGTTTCTCATTGCTGCTCTTTGAATCCAACGGTTCCCATTTTCTGTTCTGTTTGCCTATGGCGAACATTCTGAGAACGAGTTTGAACTTAACGGCATTCAATGCCTTGCGTTTGGTGTCTGAATCTTGCTTATCTCCTAATTTATGGTTATAAAATGATTGTAACTCTGCATCACATTGTACAGCAACTGAGGCCGCCATGGATAGATCTGCTTTCGCCTGACCGTCACAGCGTGCTGAAGGTCGGGGACGCCATCTCACACTGGTGCCTGAAGTGTGAAAGTGTGGTGCCACGCCGATATAACTGGCATATTGCCTTGCTGTATCAAAAGCGGTAAAGTTTCGGGTAATGACAATGACATTCATGGCATTGACGAAGCCGATTCCCGGTATTGTCAGAAGATTCTTGTAAGTGGTAGATAGACTATCGTCTGTCTCCAGCAACTTCTGCACTTTCAACTCGATGTTTTCGATGTCATGGCTGAGTTGCTTGATGTAGCTATCATATAACTGAGCGCCTTCCTTTGTGGTGCACAGCTGTCTTCTGTTCATGAAGCATGTACGCTGTTCCACTAGGAACTTACGCTCATTCATCAGTGCCTTGAATCTCTGCATGGTCTTGTCCGGCATCTTGTAAGGCTTGACACATTCTGTGCCATCATAGCGATAGAGAAAGTCTGCAATCTTGGCAGAGTCAATCTTGTCGTTCTTGTCCTTGGGTCCCATGGGATAATGCTTTACCACATGGGTGGAGAGCATGCAGAACTGATACTTCCTGGCATTAAGAAACTTCTCCAGTTCCATGGAGTAGCTGCCGGTGAACTCCATTCCGAAGAGACTGTTTGAGAGAACCACATGATTCTTCTTGAGCCATGTGCACATTTCACCAAATCCCTTGTGGGAATTGTTGAATACAGCGTGAGGAAAGTCCTTAATTGGGGCTCCTTTACAGAAAATTGATGCGTCAATGACATTTTTTGAGATGTCGATGCCGATAAATGATTTATTTTTCATACCTTTGTACCGCATTTTGCAGGAAGGAACTCTCTATGTCAGGGTAAGCCACATCTTTTACAAGCTGGCGCACAGCTAAATCCCTAAACGGCACTTGACCTGGCATTTCAGTCGGGGGAGACTAGATCAGGGAAAGGTCTTTGCCTACGGCAAAATAGTTCACTCCCCCCGTCCGGAGTTCCTTCCTTTTCAGATGCTCCGGCAAAGGTAGTGAAAAAAACGCAGACAAAAGACTGAATCGAAAAATAGTTATAGACTAGCCTGTACGATAGTTCACTTTTGCTGCATTTTAGTTCTTGTATGCATCTGTCTCCACATATGGTGTTCCACGCTTTATCACGGCAAACATACGAAGGACTAGCTTGAACTTGACGGCATTGAGTACGATGCCACCGCATTTTTCCTTTCTCTTGCGTATCCAATAGTCTCTTATTGAAGGGTTGTTCTTTATGGCGGAAAGGACTGCTATGGATAAGTCTGCCTTGGCTTCAGAAAAGCCTTTCTTGGAAACGGCTGTTCTCTTTCTTACAGAGGTTCCAGACTCCTTTTTGAATGGGGCTATTCCTATGTAACAGGCATATTTGCGAGGATTGCTGATAGCAGTGAAATTTTCCGTCAATACAATGGTTTCCAACGCTATAATGCGACCAATGCCAGGAATGGAGGTCAGCAGGTCGTAGTTCTTGCTGATGCTTGCATCTTCATTCATATAGCTGTCAATCTCCTTGTCTATTGCTTTCTGGTTTTCCATCATGTTCTTCAGCAGGAGTTTCTTGCGTTCTACGGATAAGTCGGTGTCGTATGCGCAGATATCATGAAGCTGCTGCTTGTAGAGAGTTGACTGCTTGGTGTTCTGCTTACGCTCTGCCAGCAGTCTCTTCAACTTGAAATAGACAGGTGAGGGAAGCTTGGAGGGATTGCGAAGGATCTTCTTGTGATTCTGCTCACAATAGATTGCTATTCTGAAAGCATCCAGTTCGTCAGTCTTGATACGGTCAAGAGAGCGCTGGTCATCATCCAAGTCTGGCTCGAAGTGATGCATCTTTCGAGGTTCCACCATACCATAGATATATTCTTTGGATTCCAGCCATAATCTGAAGTTTTGGTTATAGAGTCCCGTATATTCCATACAGAACAAAAAGGTATCGAAGTCTTTTCCTACCTTTGCGACCCAGGAGCCAATCTTTTTGAATCCAGCATCATCATTGCTCACCTTAATATGAGCATTCTTCCAGTCGATGGTTTCACCATCATAATAAGCAAGGTCGAGTGTCTTCTTGGAGACATCAACGCCAAAATACAGTTCTTTATCCATATTATTAACATTTTAGCATTAAATGGAAACAAGAAAACATTTGGCTTGGCGAAGGACTTAATCAAAGGGTAGTGATATTCTAAAATGGCACACAGTTCACCTTAACACCTGTTAACCAATTCGTTTAAACTTGTTTCCAGGTGCAAAGGTAAAAGACCTGTACGGTTTAAATTACCCAATACGCCCTGAAAGGGCAGAAGCTCCTAGCCCAGGGCATCGCCCTGGGTAATTATG
>OGOQ01001836.1_pt1 | contig 14756 bp, 10 predicted proteins | sample 1552691 | NCBI WGS metagenome assembly OGOQ01 (sample SAMEA2580209, study PRJEB22360) | human gut metagenome | biome: human gut; feature: human-associated habitat; material: faeces | place: Denmark | collected 2008/2010
CCAGCGAGGCACAGATGAACATGGATGTGAATTTGTGCCGGTTGCCAGACTGGGCAGATTGCAAATCGAAATTCCCTAGTGCCCCTTGCAGGACTTATGTGGCATCCGTATCCAGCGGACAGTACAGTATTCCAGTCAAAGCAGGCAAAAGACAGTTTACAATCAAGAAAAACATGCACCTAAGAACTGTTGGCATTTTCCGTTAAAAAACAGTTAATTGCTGAATAACCAATTGATTATATATATTAAGTTTTAATCTTTCCCTCTCGCCGGAGAAAGAAAGGAGACCGTGATGGAACACACAGTAGAAACTACGAAGAATCCGCTGGTGGAAGAAAAAATCGGGAAACTGATTGCCCGCTTTGCAATACCGGCAATCATCAGCATGCTGGTAAGTTCCCTTTATAATATAGTAGATCAGATATTTATCGGACAGGGCGTTGGCATGCTTGGAAATGCCGCAACAAATATTGCATTTCCGGTATCCATTATCTGCACGGCAACGGCATTGTTACTTGGAATCGGAAGTGCATCCAATTATAATCTGGAGACCGGAAAAGGAAATGTAGAAGAAGCAAATAAGATTGCCGGAACAGGACTGGGTCTTCTGTTTATCTGTGGAGTGATAATTGCAGCAATCGTATTGCTTTTTTTAAATCCGCTGTTGTACTTATTTGGTGTAACACCGGATGTGCTGCCATATGCACAGGATTATACATTTATTACAGCTTTTGGAATCCCGTTTCTGGTATCTACAACCGGTGGAACGCATCTGATTCGTGCGGACAGAAGCCCGACCTATTCCATGACCTGCATGCTTGCGGGCGCAATTATCAACACGATTTTAGACCCGTTATTTATTTTTACATTTAACTGGGGAATCAAAGGAGCCGCATGGGCGACTGTAATCGGACAGTTTGTATCAGGCCTGCTTGTTATTATATATTTTGTAAAATTCCGAAAAATGGAACTTCGGTTTTCCATGCTTCGTCCAAGAGTAAAATATATGAAAGCGATTGCAGCATTGGGAATGGCTTCCTGCATCAACCAGATAGCCATGGCAATTGTGCAGATTACCATGAATAATACGTTGCGTCATTACGGAGAAATGTCTGTATATGGAACAGATATCCCCCTTGCCTGCGTTGGAATTATCTCAAAAGTAAATATGGTATTTATGGCAATCTGTATTGGAATTTCCCAGGGCTGCCAGCCAATCTGGGGCTTTAATTATGGAGCGGGAAGTTTTGGGAGAGTAAGAAAAACATTTTGGCGTGCCTTTGAGATATCCGTGCTGGTGGGTGTTGTATTTTTTATTGTATTTCAGATATTTCCACATCAGCTGGTGACGGTATTTGGTGATGGAAGTACAGAATATTTCCAGTTCGCAGAGCGGTATTTCAGAATTTTTATGTTTATGACATTTATTAATGGAATCCAGCCAATGTCTTCTAGTTTCTTTACATCCATTGGAAAAGCCAGACTTGGTATTGTTGTATCACTGACCAGGCAGGTGCTGTTTTTACTGCCGCTGATTCTTATTTTCCCTTTGTTTATGGGAATCGACGGAGTAATGTATGCAGGACCAATCGCAGATGCAGCTGCAGCTGTCGTTGCCATTTTCTATGCACTGCGTGAATTAAATATCATGAAAAATTTAGAAAAGAAAGCAGTATAAAAAATATCAATATAAAAAACGTCAAAAAGAATCCCATGGAAAACAGAAATATTCTCCATGGGATTTTTGCTAGTTCCGGACATCTGCAGGAATTTGCCGGTGGCAGGTCCTACAGGTTATGAAATAGCGGTATAAAATGGCAAAAGGCAGGCCTTTGGGATTAGAAGCTGTGGCCGCCGCCACCGCCTCCACCTCCACCGCCGCCGCCACTGCTGCTGCCACCGCCGCCACCGCTGCTGCCACCGCTGCCGCTGCTGGAAGGCGGACTGTAGACACGGGATTGCCGGATAAAGCGGACATTTGGATTGGCAATATTGCACTGTGTAAATACCTTTCCTAAAAGATCTGTTTTCGATGGTCTCTTCGCACGGGAGAAGGAACGTACCAGAAAATAGTTTAACAACAAAGCAATGATAACTGCTAAAAAGGCATTACTGATATATTTCATCGGCTGCGCAATTTTTCGCCCTTCGAGTAATGTATTAATCTGACCAAAAGCGGTAAATGCACAGGTGTAATAATCACCATCAGAGGCATATTTGTATACATTATCGGTGATAGTGTTGGCATAACTTTTCGTAATGGTTTCATAAATGGTTCCGTTGCTGTGAATCCAGATGTTCCGATTGTCCATATCAATGAGAAATACGGTTGCACTGGTGGAACCGAAGGTGTCGCGGTAATAGCTTCGGGTATAATCCTCAGTAGAATAGTAAGGATTGTAATCGATGGATTTAAAAGCAACACTTCCGTAAGTGGTAATCGGAGCCATCTCTTTTCCAAGGGTGGTTTCTTCCTCGTCTGTTAAAAGGTTGGCATCGTCCTCAACGATAACCTGATAACCGGTGCTTTTATTGGTATAGGTCTTGGTTTCGGCTTTGCAGGTAATACTTCCGTTAAGTAAGAGGAAGAAACATGCAAGCAGGCAGCCAAGAATTATTTTTGCAGAAAAAGAGCTGTATTTCTTCTTATATGTATCAGGCACGGTCATCACCTCCCTGTCGGTTAAACTGCGGCAGTTTCCGCATGGTAAGCATATTGTATTCCTTTAAAATGCTAAGAAGCGTAAAAATAATACCGGCAAAAGATACAATTGCACCACCATAGTAATAAAGGTCGGAAACCGGATGCAGGAAGGTAATCATTCCAGCAGCAGCAATGGAAATTAAAGCTCCTAGGAATCCCGGAATTTTTCCACGGGTGGTTGTTTCGCTGAACTGGGAAAATCCAAACAGCGAAGTCAGAACCCCACCGCCGATAACAATAAGCATGACAATTTTAGAAAATGAAAAACCGCCGGAACTAAAGATTCCCATTAGAACCTGAATTGCAAATACACCTAAAAACAGATAAGGAATTATGTTTTCGAATTTAGATTTCATGCTTTTATGGGGCTTTAAGTTTACTTTTACTTTGGCTTCTTTCTTGACATTTCCCTGTTTGGACTGGTATCCCCTGTCATTCTCATAGGTTTCCTGACTATGGATTTCGCTCAGCTCCACAAAATAAATAATGGAGGCAAAAAGTGCCAGTGCCGCAGAAAGTATCAGGGTTGAAGCAGGCCGTATGGTAAAGAAAAGATTTAAAAGCAGAAAAACCGGGATAGCCAGTAGAAAGGAACCGAGTAAAAATTTACGGCTATCTACCGGGATATCAGCAGCAACCTTTCCGGTCTGTCCATTGACCGTAGCGTAGGCAACGCGGTCTTTGTTACGGTAGGATAAGAACCATACCGGAAGCATGGCGCTGGCAGCTTCCTTGCATTCCGTATTTAATGCATAACTCATATAATGTTCTGTTTCCGGATAAATAAAATTAAATTCCTGGAAGGCAGGTATTTTTTTGACTTTGGAATAAGTCTGCTCATTGGCAATGGCTTTTGCGTCCTCCAGATAAATATCACTGTCCACATCGGCAGTATCAGCATAGAAACCACACAGAATGGACGGAGTAAAACTTTTCATGCCGCGCACATCAAAGGGAGCAATATTCTCGCTGATAACATCCGAAAAAGAAGAAGACGCATCATAAGAGAGCCCTTTATAATAGGCATCCGTCTGGCAGAGCAGATTATAGTGGTCGGTTACAATATAGTTACCTTCCCGGTGGCTTTTTTCAGCCGGCAGCTGTACCGTACCTTCGTGGGTAATGTTATATACCCAGTAAGGCATATAAATCCCACGGAAATTGTCTACATTGCGAGGGTCTTTCAGTTCCTTAGGGGCAAAAATGGCATGGCGCATCATTTTGCCATAAGCTTTCTTGCAGTCCTCCTTGGTAATCTGGAAAGGAACAATGTAGTCCGGACGTTTTTCCCTGGCAATCCGGCTGTCAAGAATCGTAGAAGCACCACAGAAACTGCAGAATCCGGTTGCAGCATTCTCGGTACTTAAGATTTCACCGCCGCATTGCGGACAGGTGAAAATGTTGACATCATAAGTAGATGTCTCCACAGCATCGTGATCCTTCTGATAGCTGTAAGGATTCAGCTGTGTGTGACAGTAGTCACAGAAAAGTGATTGTGTTGGAATATCAAACCTCAGATTTCCTCCACAATTGGGACATTCATACATATCATTCTCCTCTTTTGATTTAATATACTCAGGTATTGACCGCACAAGGATACGTTGTCCCCGGAAAACTTCTGGTATCGAAGACCTTTGTTTTAGATATAAAATACCGAATTTCTAATGTGTGTGTTTCACTTTTGGTTATAAAAACTATCTTTCCAATGTTTGACAAAATCGCTGTACGGTTCGTCGAAATGCAGATGCCTTATAACGACTGCTAGGGGCACTTGGAATTTCGCCTGAAAACCGGCAACACTGGCACAGGGATGTGCCAGAGAGGTGCATATGAGCACGGATGTGAATTTGCACCGGTTGCCGGATAAAGTGATATATTGTCCGAAATTTCCGGTGCCCCTTGCAGCCGTTCGGTATTTTCCCGTCCCCCTTTACCGCTGTTAGGTGGCATCTACAATCGACGGACAGTGCAGCGATTCCGTCAAAGCAACGGAAAGACAGTTTACCATCAAGCGAAACACACACATAAGAAATGCAGGTATTTCATATTATAAAAACAAAAGGTTCTTCGATACCAAAGTTTTCCGGTATCAACTTATCTCGTTGACAATGACCTAATGTAATATACTAATATGGTAATGGAAATATAACAGAAAGTAAATACATTTTACTTCCTATTTTCAGAAAATTGAGTTATAATATATATAACTAGAAGTAATACGAGAGAGTTGTCATACGACCGTAGAGGAGGGGTGCTCATGAGACAGGAATTTACTTATAACCAGATTGCACACCTGAATGCAGCGTTACATGAACAACGCCTGCCATACCGTATTAGCTTTCATGATGCGGAGACAGCCGTTGTAGAACCGTTAGGATTTTGTGCATGTGATGGTAAAGAGGGTATGCTCAAAGCGGCAATTGAAGCATTTTTTGAAAAAGAGGGAATGACCGTAACATTCTCTGACCATTGCGAAATTATTTCACCGGGATGCCGGACCGTTTCTATGGCAGCCTGCCAGTAGAAACAGGTGAGACCGGAAAGGTGAGCAGATTAGAAGGAAGAAGCCGGAATTCAAAAATCTTTGAGATGGGAACAGATTTTTGAAAATACTTTCTCTTTTAAGTCCTCATCAGAACAGAACATTTGAATCGCTATATCCACTGCTTTCGGAGAGAGAGCAGTGGATTTTTTGAGCCATGAAATATCAGCGGCAGACTCTGTCCCTGTAAGAAAATGATTTACAATTTCATTTAACCGGTGGCAGAATTCCATCAGGGAATGATAATCACGAATTATATCTAAAAGGTTGTGCCCATAAAGTTCCTGTTCAAAGGAACAGGTAGAAATTACCTGCATGCAAAGGTGCAGTTCACCGGTAATATCAGAAGCTTCCATCAGAATGTCCGGGCGTTTCGCATAGCTTTCCATGAAAATGGACTGGGCTTTCTGGTAGTCGCCATCCGCAAAACATTTTGCCAGAGATTCCCGGAGCATTCTTGTTTCATGCTTTTCACCGGACATCCCCACCATACATTCATAGGTGGAGAAATTCTGCTTCGCAATGTAGACGGTCAGCAGAAACTCCGACAGGAATCCAAACAACCGCTTACAGTAATTATCATAGCTGCTGATATCGACCCGGCACTCCACTTCAAAGAGAATGTCAAACAGCCATTCACAGTAGGCATCAAATCGTTCTTTTGAAGTAATGAAAATATTCCCAAAATAAGTATGTACATCATGAACCATATGGTGAAAAACAGGCACATAGTCCGGGTATTTTTCAGAAATGACCTGCTCAGTAATCAGCAGATCCTTCTGGTGATGGTTCTGGCTGAAACCATTAAAATACGAAGTATTTAAAGTCAGAAGCTTTGGTGTGATCATGTCATGATTCTGAAGCAGCCGCATCAGCTCTTTTTCCGTGAAAATAAGCCCCTGTCTATTTATGAGATAGCGGCGGTAATGACAGATGCCGATATAATCGCAGGCATGGTAATTTTTCCAGAGCCAGTAAATGCCGGTCAGCTCGCAGAAACTTTTGTTTTTCCGGGAAATATTATCTCCGGTATCATCTGCAAGATAGCCCAATTCCGGAGAAATTGCATGTCCGACCTGCAGAGGAACATACATGGAATCGGTGGGAGCTTCAAATTGTTTGTGGGTCATAACGAATATTTTAATGGACATAATACACCTCGCAAAAACATGCTTTTCCCTTACTGTATACGCAATCGCATTCCTTGACAAGAGCAAATCAGGGAACCAATCAACATTTTTGACATAAACTAATACGAAAGTAAGAAAGAATGGGAAGAGGTCAGCGTGAACTGCAGCAATTCAATCGAACATACCGTGGAAGCGGGGGATACATTATACAAACTTTCACGGCAGTATAAGACGACGGTATCCTCTATTATTTTAAGCAATCCAAGGATAAATCCTTACAATTTACAGATTGGAATGAAGATAGAAATATGCCCGGGCAGAGAATACACAAGACCGGAAATGCCGGGAAATACAGGAGATTCCTGGATTTCCAATAACAATGGAAAAGGAAATTTAAAAGAACTGATGAGGATGGCATGGCTGAATTATACCTACCTGCTCCGGATGCTTTTGGTCAGCATGGCAGCGGATTTGCCGGATCAGCAGGAACTGGTTACTGCATTAATTGACAATGCAGAGGAAATAGCAGACCTTTTCGGCAGATATTATCCGGAAAATACGGTGAACAGCCTCAGAGATTTACTGGTGCGCCAGGTAGAGCTTACCGGTGGACTGATCACCCAGAAAAAAGAAGGAAGAACGAAGGATACGGAGGAGCAGGTACGACGGTTAAACGAAAATGCAGACCGCATCGCAGAGCTTTTGGCATCTGCAACACCGGAATATGAAGAAAGTGTATTAAAAGAAATGTTCCGTATGCAAGTAGACCTGACCGGACAGGAAATCAGTGAGCGGTTTGCCGACAATTATGAAAAAGATTTACAGACATTCTGGAATATCCAGCGGCAGATTATTGCCATGGCGGATTATTTTGCCAACGGACTGGAAACAGAGGAAAAGGAATCCGGGCTTCGTTAAAGAAAAGGCATTAAAAAGTATTGTTTCTTATGGTTTCACAGCAGAAGCGGCTGTGTTATAATAGAAAAACAGGACAAAAATAACCGAGGCTGTCCGAATGCAACTGCGGACAGCCACAACATAAAAGTACAGAACAAAAACAATAGTAAATAGAAGGAGACAGCAAAAAATGACACCAGAATTTTTAAACAGCACATTAGAGCATTTATATGAGAGAACCAAAGAAGGAAAGCAGCACTGGAATGTTGAGATGAAGACCAGCGAATATAAAGAGGAATCCGAAAAGCCGGTTGTAGAAGCCGACGGAAAGCAGTGGGTAGTAGATGAGTGTTATACAGCCTATTCCTGCGAAGAGCATGGAAATGAATTTGTAATGATTACTTATGAAAATATTGAGACTTGTGGAGAAGAAGTGCGGAGCACCAACATGGTATTCCTGCCGGATCCGAATGTCCGCTATTTTGATTTGGACCGGCTGGCCCAGTATGCAATTCTTCCAAGCCAGAAATTGATGGAGACCATTCATCAGTTATTTACGCTTCTGCTTTCTCTTCAGAAGGAAGAAAGTGCCCAGGTAGAGTGGAAAATCAGCGAATAGGGAATGGCATCACAGACAGATTGTAATTACATATGTTTCTTGTAGTTGTTTTAACAATTTAAATAAAACTGAAAATTCAGATAATTTATACAATATATGCAATATAATAAAGTAAATACGAAAAATAATTAAGAAAATTCTAAAAATAGTGTTGACAAATGAACTATAGTTAGATATAATCAAATCATCAAAAGAAACAAATGAACGGAAACAAAGTAAGGAGGAGATTCCACCAGAAAGAGAAGGAACAAACTCATAATAATGTAAGAGGAGGTCGATACCACCAGGATATTAAATCAGAATCGGACAAGCGTTTAGATGAAGAGAAACGCAATAGTAAGAAAGGAAGGTACGGTCCAATGCAGAGCTGACAGATATTATGAAACCTAACATAATAAATAATAAAATCAGATTCAGTTCATGGATTCAGAATCGGAAGGAAAACCTGAGGTAAATACAAAAGAAAAGTGGATGGAGAATCAGAACGGCAACGTAAAGATATGGTTCCAGTCCAACGGGACTCAGAAGCGAACGGATTCAGGAGGAAGGGTTCAGGGATTGAAGACGAAATATACGAAATGAGGTAAAAGTCCAATGGACGAAATAGTATGAAAGGGCATCATCTTAAGAGAATTTAGATGATGCCCTTTCTATGTTATGATTCTTTTTTCTGCACTTCAAGGGCTGCTAAGCATGCCTGGGCAAGCTGGTCACCACAGGAAGTGGATTTGAATCCACAGGTGATGCCCTTTAATTTTTCTTCTACTTCTTCTACCGTTAATCCTTCTACCAAAGAAGAGATAGCCTTTAAGTTGCCGTTACATCCGTTGGTAAAGGTAACATGTTTTAAAACATTTCCCTCTAAATCCAAATCAATCTGGGTGGAACAGGTTCCTTTGGTTTTGTATGTGTAATGCATAAGAAACTCCTTTCTATACCTGGACTTATTGCCAGGCGATTGCAAAATGAAAAATAGTGTATGACATATTTTTTATGAGGTGAAAGGCTCCTCTTCTTTTCAGATATGAAATATTGTAACTCTAAGCACTTTATTTTTCTTTCTGTTATATCGACTGTCTTTCCAATGTTTGACAAGAAATTCCGGAACTGTCCGCCGGAGTGCGGATACCTTGGCAAAGCTGCTAGGGGCACTTGGAATTTCACTGGCAACCGGCAACACTGGCACAGGGATGTGCCAGTGAGGTGTATCTGAACATGGATGTGAATATACACCGGTTGCCGGACGTAATAATGAGTTTATCGAAATTCCTAGTGCCCCTTGCGGTTTTGGCGTCGCATCCGCAACCGGCGGACAGTTCTGGAATCCTATGTCAAAGCAACCGGAAAGACAGTCTGCAATCAAGAAAAATAAAGTGCTAAGAGTTACGAGATATTTCATATCCATTAAAAAGAAGTGAAGTCTTTCACCTATAAAAATATCTTATTCTGTTTTTCCATTTTGCAATCGCCTGTTCAATCTTTGCCTATTATAGCATCTGTTTGTAAAAAGTCCACTGATTTAACAAAAAGTTTATAAAACGTTCATTGGATTAGATATTGTGAAGAAAGGCAGATAGTGGTACAATATTTCATAGTTGCGTAAGCAAAATTATGGATAGGAGCATTATATGAAAGCAATAGAAAAAATCTTTGGAACACATAGCGAAAGAGAATTAAAAAGAATTTATCCGCTTATAGATAAGATAGAGTCTTATCGGCCTGCCATGCAGGAACTGACTGATGAGCAGTTAAAGGATAAGACAAAAGAGTTCAAAAAGAGACTTGCCGATGGTGAGACACTGGACGATCTGCTTCCGGAAGCATATGCAACCGTTCGTGAGGCGGCAAAGAGAGTGCTTGGAATGGAACATTACCGTGTTCAGCTGATTGGTGGTATTATCCTGCATCAGGGACGTATCGCTGAGATGAAGACCGGTGAAGGAAAAACATTGGTATCTACCCTGCCGGCATACTTAAATGCATTGGAAGGAAAGGGCGTACATGTTGTAACTGTCAACGAATATCTGGCAAAACGTGATGCTGAGTGGATGGGACAGGTTCATGAATTCTTAGGACTGACTGTTGGCGTTGTGTTTAACGGCATGGACACTAAGGAACGTCAGGATGCATATAACTGTGACATTACTTATATTACCAATAATGAATTGGGATTCGATTACCTGCGCGATAACATGGTGATTTACAAGGAACAGTTAGTACAGCGTGGGCTTCATTTTGCAATTATCGATGAGGTCGATTCTGTGTTGATTGACGAGGCAAGAACACCACTTATCATTTCAGGACAGAGTGGCAAATCCACCAGCATTTATGAGGCATGCGATATTCTGGCAAGACAGATGAAACGTGGTGAAGATCAGAAGGAATACACCAAGATGGATGCTATCATGGGAGTGGAAATCGAAGAAGATGGAGACTTCGTGGTAAATGAGAAGGATAAAGTAGTCAATCTGACATTAGAAGGTGTAAAGAAGGTAGAACAGTTTTTCCACATTGATAACCTTGCAGATCCGGATAATCTTGAGATTCAGCATAATATCATTTTAGCACTGCGTGCACACAATCTGATGTTCCGTGATCAGGATTATGTGGTAAAAGATGATCAGGTACTAATCGTAGATGAATTTACCGGACGTATTATGCCGGGCCGGCGTTATTCTGATGGATTACATCAGGCAATTGAAGCAAAAGAGCATGTAAAAGTAAAACGTGAGAGCAAGACCCTTGCCAATATTACATTCCAGAACTTCTTCAATAAGTATGATAAGAAAGCAGGTATGACCGGTACCGCTTTGACAGAGGAAAAAGAGTTCCGTGACATCTATGGAATGGACGTTATCGAGATTCCTACCAACAGACCGGTTATCCGTGTGGATAAAGAGGATGCTGTTTATAAGACCAAGAAGGAAAAATTCCATGCTGTTGTGGATGAAGTAGAAGAAGCATACAAGAAAGGACAGCCGGTTCTGGTTGGTACCATCAATATCGATACTTCTGAGCTGGTAAGCTCCATGTTGAATAAGCGTGGTATACCACACAAAGTCTTGAATGCAAAATTCCATGAGTTAGAGGCTGAAATTGTAGCGCAGGCCGGTGTACATGGTGCGGTTACCATCGCAACCAACATGGCTGGTCGTGGTACTGATATTAAGCTGGATGATGAAGCAAAGGAAGCCGGCGGTCTGAAAATCATCGGTACTGAGCGTCATGAATCCAGACGTATTGATAACCAGCTGCGAGGACGTTCCGGTCGTCAGGGAGACCCGGGAGAATCCCAGTTCTTCATTTCACTGGAAGATGATTTGATGCGTCTGTTTGGTTCAGAGAAGCTGCTTGGCATGTTTAATGCTTTGGGTGTGCCGGAAGGTGAGCAGATTCAGCATAAGATGCTGACCAGTGCAATTGAAAAGGCACAGAAGAAGATTGAGGGAAATAACTTTGGAATTCGTAAGAATCTGTTGGAGTATGATCAGGTTATGAATGACCAGAGAGAGATTATATATGCAGAGCGTCTCCGTGTATTGAATGGCGAGAGTATGCGTGATGTTATCTATAAGATGATTACCGACAGAGTGGAAAATACAGTAGATACCTGTATTTCACCGGATTTACCAGCGGAAGAATGGGATATTAATGAACTGAACCAGTTACTGATTCCAATTATTCCACTTCAGCAGGTGACACCGGAACAGGCAAAAGAATATAAGGATCAGAAGAAATTAAAACATGCTTTAAAAGAACAGGCTGTAAAACTCTACGAGGAGAAGGAAGCAGAGTTCCCAGAGCCGGAGGCTGTCCGTGAATTAGAGCGCGTTATCTTACTGAAAGTCATTGACCGTAAGTGGATGGATCATATTGATGATATGGATCAGTTACGTCAGGGTATCGGTTTACAGGCTTATGGCCAGAGAGACCCGCTGGTAGAGTATAAGATGAGCGGTTATGACATGTTCGAAGAGATGATTAACAGTATTCAGGAAGATACCGTACGTCTGTTATTCCATGTCAGAGTAGAGCAGAAGGTAGAAAGAGAGCAGGTTGCAAAAGTAACCGGAACCAATAAGGATGAAACAGCACAGGGCGTGCCGAAGAAACGTGCGGCAGCAAAGGTTTACCCGAATGATCCGTGCCCATGCGGAAGTGGTAAGAAATACAAACAGTGCTGCGGAAGAAAAGCTTAAGAATAAAAATACAAGAATTAAATCGACTTATAATAATTAAATTACATTACATTATAACAGCAAATATGGCAAAAGGAGGAAAATAGATGCATTGCACAAGAAAAGTAACAGAAGATATCATCTGGATTGGTGGAAGTGACAGAAGACTTGCTTTATTTGAAAACATATTCCCGATTCCAAGAGGGGTATCCTATAATTCCTATCTTTTAAAGGATGAAAAAACAGTATTGTTAGATACCGTAGACCGTTCCATTGCAGGACAGTTTTTAGAAAATCTGGCATTTGCACTGGATGGAAGAAATCTGGATTACATGATTGTAAACCATATGGAACCGGATCACTGTGCTTTAATCGAAGAAATCGTAAGACAATATCCGGAAGTAAAGGTTGTGGGAAATGCCAAGACCTTTGGCATGATACAGCAGTTCTATACCTTTGATATTGCGGAACGTTCCGTTACTGTGAAAGAGGGCGAGACATTAAATACCGGAAAACATACCCTTCACTTTGTGATGGCACCGATGGTACACTGGCCGGAAGTAATGGTAACATATGATGAAACGGACAAAGTATTATTTTCAGCAGATGCATTCGGAACCTTCGGTGCATTGAACGGAAATATTTTTAATGATGAAATTGATTTCGACCGCGACTGGCTGGATGACGCAAGACGTTATTATACCAATATTGTTGGAAAATACGGCGGACCGGTTCAGACAACCTTGAAGAAGGCAGCAGGACTTGATATTTCCATTATCTGTCCACTGCATGGCCCAATCTGGCGTTCCAATCTTGGTTACATTCTGGATAAATACAATACATGGAGCAGCTATGAGCCGGAAGAGAAGGCAGTTATGATTGCTTATGCGTCCATGTATGGAAATACAGAAAATCTTGCAAATATACTCGCAGCAAAGCTGGCAGAAGCAGGCATTCACAATATTGCGGTATATGATGTATCCAATACACATGTTTCCACTTTGATTTCAGAAGCATTCCGCTGCAGTCATATTGTACTGGCAGCGCCAACCTATAATGGAAATGTATATCCGGTTATGGAGAATTTCTTAAATGACATGAAAGCACTTGCAGTTCAGAAGCGTACCGTTGCGGTTCTGGATAATGGTACCTGGGCAGCAACAGCTGGAAAACAGATGGCAGATAAGATTACAGAAATGAAAGATATGAAGATTATTGAACCAAAGGTAAGTATTAAATCTTCATTAAAGAACGAACAGCTGGAACAGCTGGATGAGCTGGTGGCAGAGATTAAGAAAGATTTCTAAAGCACTGGCAGTTATCAGAAGAGAAAATGAAATAAAATAAAAACGAACAGAGTAAAAATAAGTACAGAACAAACATTCGGTTTTGTTCTGTACTTTTTTGCTATGGGGTGCTATAATGAGCGGAGAAACGTGGTAATACTAAAGGAAGAGTAAATGAACAGAGGAGAAATTGAGTGGATCATTTTAAATTAGTTTCCAAATATCAACCCACCGGAGACCAGCCGCAGGCAATTGAGAAGCTGGTGAAGGGATTTAAAGAGGGCAATCAGTTTGAAACACTACTGGGTGTAACCGGTTCCGGTAAGACATTCACCATGGCAAATGTCATTGCCCAGATGAATAAACCGACATTGATTATTTCACATAATAAGACACTGGCGGCGCAGCTCTATGGAGAATTCAAGGAATTTTTCCCCGAAAATGCAGTAGAGTACTTTGTCTCCTATTACGATTACTACCAGCCGGAGGCATATGTGCCATCCACGGATACTTATATCGCAAAGGATTCTTCTGTGAATGATGAGATTGATAAACTGCGTCTGTCTGCTACAGCAGCATTGACGGAACGGCGGGATGTTATTGTCGTTTCCAGTGTATCCTGTATCTATGGACTGGGTGAACCGGAGAACTTCCAGAAGATGATGGTATCTCTGCGGCCGGGCATGGAACGGGATCGTGATGATGTTATCCGGCAGTTGATTGATATACAATATACAAGAAATGATATGGATTTCCAGCGAGGCACCTTCCGGGTACGGGGAGACGTTTTGGAAATCTTTCCGGCAGACCGTGGAGAGACTGCTATCCGGGTAGAATTCTTTGGCGATGAAATAGACCGGATTACAGAAATCGATGTATTGACCGGCGAGATTAAGAATAGTCTGAATCATATCAGTATTTTTCCGGCATCACATTATGTAGTGCCAAGAGAGAAAATCCTGCGGGCATGCGATACCATTGAAGCAGAGCTGGAAGAGCGTGTGAAATACTTTAAGGGGGAAGATAAGCTCTTAGAGGCACAGCGGATTGCCGAGCGGACGAATTTTGATATTGAAATGTTAAAAGAGACAGGCTTCTGTAGTGGAATTGAAAACTATTCCAGACATTTATCCGGACAGCCGGCAGGTTCGAGACCGTTAACACTGATTGATTATTTTCCGGATGATTTCATCATTATGATCGATGAGTCACATAAGACAATTCCGCAGATTGGGGGAATGTATGCGGGGGACCGCTCGCGCAAGAAGACTTTGGTGGACTATGGGTTTAGGCTTCCTTCGGCGTTGGATAACCGACCGCTGAATTTTGAAGAATTTGAAAGTAAAATAAATCAGGTACTGTTTGTGTCGGCGACTCCGGGGGTATACGAAGAAGAGCAT
>OGOQ01001838.1_pt1 | contig 14743 bp, 9 predicted proteins | sample 1552691 | NCBI WGS metagenome assembly OGOQ01 (sample SAMEA2580209, study PRJEB22360) | human gut metagenome | biome: human gut; feature: human-associated habitat; material: faeces | place: Denmark | collected 2008/2010
AAGGTACGAATAAATGAAAAGACTACAATGGTATAAACGCGGAGCCGCTTACAATAAACGGATTCTCTATCATTGTATATTATCTTCTTTATTGTCTTTGAATAATCTTATATCTTTCTGATAATCATAGTGCAAAGATAATTATAATTTTATTATTATGATACTATTATAATGCAATTATAGGAAAGTTTAACCATTAAAGGATTTTTCTTCCTTACTATCTGCTACCCCGAAAAATCTTCTTCTTTAGAAGAAGGAAAAAAGCAGGAAAAATAATCCTGAAAAAATTTGGTGGTTTCAGAATAATGATGTACTTTTGCACCCGAAATCAAGCATTAAGAGTTGCCCAGTTGCGGCACACCAACCGAGTTTCGCATAGAGATAACCACGGTGGTAAAAGAATGTGTAAGTGTTTAACAACTTAAAATAATTATCTTTATGAATCCAAATTCAGATTTTAAAAACAATGAGAATGTAATGGCAGCTAATGCCGAGTCTTCAACAATTAAGGCAGCTAATGCCAAGTCATCAACTGTTGATGCAGGTTATGCCGAGTCAAGAATTTCAGAGTATGCAGCCCGCTTTGCTGCATACAGCGATGAGCGTTTGAAGCAGACCATAGATCATGAGCGCAAGGTTCGTGGTTGGGGCAGCGAGCGCAGTTACTTTCTCGCCGCCCTGCGAGGAGAGTGTGAGAAACGAGGCATTGATTACTGCTAATCAAGCCCCCATCTGTGTGAATCTGTGAATTGAAAATCGGCGGCCGAAGGGAAAGCCAAATCTGTGGGAGTTTATGACTTGAATTCCTCGATGAAGGGTTGCAGGTTTCCACCTCTTGGCGAGTTATGGTCTTCAAGGATGGCGAAGGCGATGAGCTTGTACTTGTCCTTGAATTCCTTCTCGTCGATGACTTCGTGAAACAGTCTTGCGATATGTTTCGGAGGATTGTGAAAGGCACCGCAACCGAATGCACCGAGCACGATGCTGTCGTGTCCGTTCAGCAAACCGATACGCAGCATCGTCCTCATTTTGTTTTTCGTTAGTGCGGCATCTTCTTCGCAGATGTTCCCATCTCTATCTAAATCAGGATGATTGATGGCCGCTACTGCCACGAACGACATATAATAAGGAGTATCGAGCAAGGCGAAGTCATCCTTGGCTCCAGCCCTGAATACGGTAGCATCTGGCACATAGATGCCTCCGAATCTCACAGGCATCGGATATTGGAACTTGCTTTTCTCCAAACCGTAATCCTCGGCATATTCTGCATAGCGATACATAGAGAAAAAGAGGTTGGTGCTGCGGAAGAGGCTCTCCTCCTGAGCCCGGCTTCCGTTCTTCACGCCACCGCCCGGGTTGCGCCGGCTTGCCAGGTTGAGAACCACGGGATTGTATCCTTCCTGTTGCAACTGATGACCGCAATGGATGCTGTCGTCATTCTTCACTATAATCTTGGTGGAACCTTCTGCAAGGGTAGGTATGTTTGAAGCATCCAGTGGCTTGGTATAGAATCTGCTTCCCTTCAGCATCTTCGTGTTGTCGGGCAGTTTCACTTCCTCCCCATTCTCAGAGGTGTAATGTCCCTCCAGTACAATATCTATAGTTTGCTGATACACGTCAGCCAGTTGTCTTCTGTCGTTTATCATGTTTTCTTCTGTTTATTTTGTTTGTTTCACTAAAAATCCATTCTTTCTAGCAAAATTACAAGTTTTCTTTGTATTCTCCAAACTTTTATATATAAAAAATGTGGTATTCTCGATATTTCTTTGTAAATTTGCCCTCGAAAGGGGAGAGGTTGCCGCAGGCGGCTGCTCCCTTGTAACATAATGTTGAACAAATAAAGTGCAGAAGCCAAATTAGGTGGTGCAGTGACTACTTATTACTTTCTTAGTAATCTTTCTTGCATTAAAGGATCTCTTGTAGTTTACGAATCCATACTCCACTTTGCAAGCACTTCTCTTGGACGAAGATGCAAGGGTACTTCAAACCATGAAAACAGGTTGCACGAAACCACCATACAGCCCTATCATCCATCGAATGGGTATCAAGATACAGTCAAGGGTCTATACGCCACCTTATTTATCGTGGCATATAGACCCTTGTCGTTTCCCATAATCAGATATATACTGTAAACCTAATTATGTTTTAATGACGAGAGAATAGTTTTTTTACTGCAACAGTAATTCTTTTGGCTAAATCATCACAATCAGAACAACTGTTCTTATTAATCAGAATATACAAAGACTCATTTTCTATTGCATAATGCTTGAATAATCTTTCAGATACCACAGACGTAGTGAATTTCTTATATACACGAAATCGTCTTGTCGCCATTCCTAATTCATCATTTTCATCTTCTGCACCAACAAAGAAGAATGAGGCTTTGCTATCTCTTTTCAATACATCAAGCATAATATGGAACAATGTATAGAAAATAATTCTTGGCTCAAAAGTGTTAGTACGAAGACTAAATTTCAATTTACTATTCATATTGGCCTTATCAAAGAACTTCACGCAATAAGCATGTTCCTGATAACGCTCAACTCTTACAATATAAGAATGATGAGATTTAGCTGACTTGAATCTATATTGCAAAGTTTCAATCAGCCATTCATCAGCACTATCCCTGTCTATCATTTGAAAGACGAAGGGATAACCTTCACTTTCTTCCATATTAATTTCAAATTAACTGTTTGTAGACAGGGATGCGGATTTTGTCTAATTGTTCTGTTGTCAGAGCCTTGACATCATCGTTAACCGTAAAATATACAGTAGGATATCGGTACTTACCATTAGGCATAAGTACCTTTGTTACCTGCTTGATAATCTCAACACCATCAAGCGTAACTATCTTGGTCACTGTTTTATCTACTATCTTTCCCATAAGCAGAATTTTTGTTATTTGATTCATTGGCTATGCAAACAAACGCAATGAAAACTTGTTTTCAAATTGCCGATTGTAGCATTTCTGCTGCAAAGATACGCTGTTTTTTTGTAACCACCAAATTATTCGTGAAGAAAACAACATAAAACATATAATTCCGACTCTGTCAGCATCCGTATCATATCCCCAAAGGGTTGTAAACGGCATTGTTACCGTCTGAGTGTCCCACTTGTACCACCAAAACTAACTTTCTGTTTTGCCACAACTTCTTGCCATGCCCCTCCGTTCACGGAATACTCAAACTTGCCCGATAGGTCATAATTACCAATGGTCGTCATCATGAATGTTTGACTTCCTTCCCATTCTCAGATGTGTAATGTCCCTCCGATACAATATCTATAGTTTGCTGATCTCGATATTTCTTTGTAAATTTGCCCACATATAGTATGTAATCTTTTGTATATGAAGAAAATGAATTTGAAATTATGTAAAAATAGTGGCAATCTGTTGGCTGATGCCCAAGGCATAATAGATTTCGACGACAAGAGGCTTTTTCCAATCACCGATTGGAAAATTTGAGCTTCTTTCTTGGATACATTACTGTCAGCTTATTTGACTTATCTGCCAACCTAAGAGCAGCTACGACACGAAATAGAGCGGTAAAAAGAGATTTTTATGCAACAACAAGCCAATAAAGAGCAGGATTCATAATGTTGTAAATACAAAGATACTCCTTTGATGCTTCAAGTAAAATTTACTCGATAAAAGATATTTTGAAGTATTAAGTTGCATATTTCATTTATTTTTTGTAACTTTGCCCTCGAAAGAGGAAAGGTTGCCCCAGGCGGCTGCTCCCTTGTAACATAAGTTGAACAAATAAAATAGAATAATAAGAAACAGAAAGAATAAAACTTTAGACATATAACATATTAATATACAAAGCGTTTACGATATTCGGAATACTCTCGAAATTTGGCGATTTAAAGACGTATCCCAACAATAGAAAAGTGAATGCCTGCGCTATAGCGTGGGCTGAACTTATCTGTTGGGAGGGCCACGCCAAATGCCTGAGAGTATGATAAGTGAAGCTCACGCTTCTTTTATATCATGCTCTCAGGTATTTTTTTGCTTGTGGCTCGTACTTCCAGAATAAAGTTCAACGCTCATTTTTTCTATAGCGACGATGAAAAAGGAAATCCCTTATTCATCTGCGCAACTCTTGTATTATGCTTGGCAGTTGTCACGTAATAGGGGCGGTGCAGATGATGATAAGTTGACGGGTGTCTTGTCGGAGGCACGTGTCGATCTGAACCCCCATCAGGTGATGGCGGCTCTTTTTGCATTCCAATCTCCTTTCTCCAAAGGTGTTATCCTTGCCGACGAGGTGGGATTGGGAAAAACAATAGAGGCTGGTATTGTTATCAGCCAGTTTTGGGCTGAACGTAAGCGTCGTATCCTCATCGTTGCTCCAGCTACCCTTCGCCGACAGTGGAGCATGGAGCTGGAGGAAAAGTTCTTTCTGGATTCTTTTATTCTCGAAAAGAAAAAGGGGATTTCTTTAGACCATCTTTCCGATGGCAAGCAAATCTATATCTGCTCTTATCAGTTTGCTTCCAGACAAGCCGAAATCTTGTCGCGCACTCATTGGGACCTGGTGGTTTATGATGAGGCTCATAAACTGCGTAACGTTTATAAGTCAACCCCTTCGATGGCTTCCCGTCTGAAATCCGCTTTTTCTGATAGTCATAAACTCCTCCTTACCGCCACTCCGATCCAGAACAACATTGAGGAATTGTATGGTCTGGTAAGTATCATCGATGACCATTACTTTGGTGACTTGAAGAGTTTCAAGGCTCAGTATTGCTATAGTAACAAAAACGATGATATTGCTTTTGGTGATCTTCGCAAGCGTCTTCGCCCCATCGTGCATCGTACGCTTCGCAAACAGGTAACGGAGTATGTGAAGTATACTTCCCGTATCCCGATGGCGCAGGAATATTATCCTGCTGTTGAAGAGCAGAAACTCTATAATCAAATCAGCGAGTATCTTCGCCGTGATGATACTTACGGATTACCAACCAGTCAACGTCAGTTGATTACACTGATATTCCGCAAACTCATGTCTTCCTCAACCTTTGCCATCGGCTATACGCTCAAAACGCTTATCGATCGTTTGCAGACCAAGATTGCTCCTTATTCAGCAGATAAACCGCAAGGCTGGTATGGGGAAGATGGAAAAATAGCTATGGTTGCCGAGGATATGTTGGGCGATGATTGGGATGAATGGAATGAGCAGGATGAGAACGGACAGGAAGGAGAAATCCTTACTCCCGATGAGATAGAAAGTATCAAGGATGAAATCAAGGAACTTCAACGTCTGTGTGATCTTGCCAATAGTATCAGTAGCAATAAAAAAGGTGATTGCCTCTTGTCGGCACTCCATACAGGATTTCAGAAGATGGAAGAGTTGGGAGCCAACCGCAAAGCATTGATATTCACGGAAAGTACCCGTACCCAGCTCTATCTGAAACAGCTTTTAGAAGAGAATGGTTATATGGGCAAGATAGTACTCTTCAATGGTTCCAACAATGATGAAACTTCCCGGAAGATATATAAGGCATGGAAAGAGCGGAATATAGGCACATCAGCCTTTACCCCTTCTTTGTCGGCAAACAAGCGCCAGGCTATTGTTGATTATTTCAGAGACGAAGCCGAAATCATGATTGCTACCGAGGCGGCATCCGAAGGTATCAACCTTCAGTTTTGTTCACTTATCGTGAATTATGATTTGCCGTGGAATCCTCAAAGGGTTGAACAGCGCATAGGTAGATGCCATCGTTATGGACAGAAGAATGATGTTGTGGTTTTCAACTTCATCAACAAGGCAAATGCAGCTGATGTGCGTGTGTTCCAACTGCTTTCAGAGAAATTCCATCTCTTTGATGGTGTCTTCGGTTCGAGTGATGAGGTATTGGGTAGCATCGAGTCGGGTGTTGACTTCGAGAAGCGGATGCTCAACATCTATCAGCAGTGCCGTACTCCTGAAGAAATCAATGCTGCCTTCGACCAGATTCAGCAAGAGATGGATGCGAGTATCAAGGCAACGATGCAAGATACGCGCAAGCAACTGCTTGAAAACTTTGATGAGGATGTAGTGGGACTGCTGAAGATTCGTCAAGGCAAGGATATGGGAAATCTGAATAAGTTCCATCGCTGGCTTTGGACGATAACCATTGCTACGCTTGGTAAGGAGAATGTAGAAGTAGTAGATGAAACCAATCTCGTCTTTCGCTTGAAGCACAATCCTTATCCTGATGTGGCAGCAGAATGTGGCATGTATCAGATAACGACGCTGCAATCGCAATACATCAATTATCGTTTGTCGCATCCTTTGGCTCAAAAGGTCATTGCCTTGTGTAAGCAGAATGAGCAAAGTCTGCAGAATCTCCTCTTCGATTATAGCCTATATCGTTATAAGGTGGCAGATATAGAACAATGTGCTTATGAAAGTGGATGGCTACAGGCTCATCTTGTTTCTTTTATATCCGAAGGACAACAGGAACAGCACATTGTGCTGACGGCACTTGCGGAAGATGGAACGGCTTTGGGTCAGGAGTTTGCTGAAAAGCTATTGAATATACCATCGGAATGTACGGGAAAAGTTTGTGTGCAGGAGGAAGCAAGCCAGAAGCTAGATTTACTGTATGACAACCGGCGAGCAGCCTTGACCGTTCAGATAGAAGAACGAAACAAGGCTTTGCTTGATACTGAAATCCAGCATATCGAGAAATGGGCAGAAGACCAGCAGCTCTCTTTGGAGAATGAACTGAAAGACATCAAGGCAAAAATCAAAGAAAAAAAAAGACTTTTGAGTCGTTCGGAGAATGCACAGCAAACATTGACCCTGGAAAAGGATTTGAATACCCTTACTCGTCAGCAGAAGCGTAAGCGAGCCGAAATCTTTAATCTGGAAGATGAGATAGAGGAGAAGCGAGACGGAATGATAGACAAAGTGAAGGCATTTATCCAGCAGCATATTACGGAAGAAGAACTATTCTGCGTGCATTGGACTTTAAAGAAATGAATCGGAATCAAAGCAAAAATAATATAACTAAGAAATAAACAATGACACAATACGAACAGAAATTTAGAGATATACTTGCAGAAATACTGCAACTCGACCAAGCCGAACTCGACTTTGGTATATATCGCATTATGAATCAGAAGCGTAAGGATATCGAGGCGTTCTTGAACAATCGCCTTGTTCCTGAAGTTACAAAGATTTTGAAGGCTCAAACTGCTGCAGGAACTGATATTTCTGCCATGGAGAATGAGGTGTTTTCTCATTTGGCTAAATTCTTTAGCCGTTATTATGAGGGTGGCGATTTTATCTCTAAACGTCGCTATAAGGACGATGCCTATGCCATTCCTTATAGCGGTGAGGAAGTGAAGTTGTATTGGGCTAATGCCGACCAGTATTACATCAAGACTTCTGAGTATTTCAAGAATTACTCGTTCGTGTTGCCGACCAGTCGTCGTAAGGTACACTTTGTTCTTCGTGATGCGGATACAGAGCAGAACAACAACAAGGCAGCCAACAATATGGAGCGCCGTTTCCAACTTTGTGAAGAGGACTGTATCGCAGAGGACGATGGTGAGCTAAACATCTTCTTTACTTATGAGCTGATGCCGAAGACTACCAAGCAGGATGCACTTATCAAGGATGCTGAGGCTAAGATTATTTCTTCGTTTGCAGAAGGAAAATATGCTGATTTTGCAGAGTTGGTCAATGAAAAGGTGCCAACAGAAAAGAATAAGGAACGCACTTTGCTGATGAAGCATCTGCAAGACTATACGGCAAAGAACAACTTTGATTATTTCATCCACAAAGACTTGGGCGGTTTCCTTTGTAGAGAACTTGATTTCTATATCAAAAACGAGGTAATGTTTTTGGATGATTTGGATGCCACTCATATCATGGAGCATTTGGCACAAGTGAAAGCCATCAAGTTGGTAGGAGAGAAGATTATCACTTTCCTTGCCCAGCTTGAAGACTTCCAAAAGAAGTTGTGGCTCAAGAAGAAGTTTGTAGTCGGTTGTGATTATTGTATCACGCTCGACCGCATTCCTCGTACCCTTTATTCTGAGATTATAGCCAATGATGCCCAAAGAAAAGATTGGGTTCGCCTCTTTGCCATCGATGAAATCAAAGGGGATATGATGACCGAGGGCTATAGTGAGCCATTAACAGAAAAGTTCCTGGAAGACAATCCGTTCCTTGTGCTTGACACTAAGTTCTTTAGTGCCGAGTTCAAGCATAAGCTCGTGGGAAGTATGGAGAAAGTAGATGAGGAGTGTAATGGATTGCTGATTAATAGTGAGAACTTCCAGGCTTTGGAACTATTGCAGGATAAATATCGTGAGACGGTGCGTGGTATGTATTATGACCCTCCATATAATACTAAGAGTAATGAATTCATTTATAAGGATAGTTTTAGACATAGCTCTTGGATGTCTATGATGGAAAACAGATTGGCTCTGTCTTCCAATCTGTTAAATAAATATGGTGCCATAATGGTTAGTTGTGACGAGAATGAGAATACTAACTTGAAGACGGTGTTGAATGATGTCTTTAGTGAAGAAAATTTCCTGACTGATATTATTTGGCAGGGTGGAGGAAAAAATGATCAAAAGTATTTCTCCATTAGCCACGAGTATATTCAACTATTCTTAAAGAATAAGTTGTTTATGGATTCTACTGATATTCGTTGGCTGGAGCGTAAGGAAAATATCGATTTGATTTATGCTACATTTGAAAAGATAAAGAAGCAATATCCAAATGATATGAAGATGCAGGAGAAAGCCTTGAAAGATTGGTATAAGAGTTTACCAGATGGCGAGCCTGCTAAAAGACAAAAACATTTTAATAGAGTTGAAGCTAGAGGAATATTCTTCCCTGCTGATATTTCAAAACCAGAGAATGGTTATTATTATGATGTTATCCATCCTGTAACAGGCAAACCTTGTAAAAAGCCAAAAGGAGGTTGGAGATTTGTAGAAGAGACAATGAAGCAGCAATTGGCTGATGATAGAGTCTTCTTTGGAAAAGATGAAACAACTGTGCCTTGTCGTAAGTCTTTCTTAAAAGAAACAGAATACGAAAGTCCATCAACTGTGATATACTTAGATAATAGAGTTTCAACAACGCTTATTAAAAATCTCTTTAATAATAAAAAGGTGTTTAATAATCCTAAGTATTATCTTTTGATTGGAAGACTTTTACGATTAATTGGGGATACAGAGAGTATGTTTATGGATGCGTTTGCTGGCTCTGGTACAACAGGTCATGCTGTTATTTATCTCAATCGAGAAGATAAAGGTAATCGAAAATATATCCTCTGTGAAATGGCTGAATATTTCAATTCTGTAACCAAGCCTCGCATTGAAAAAGTAATCTATTCCGAGGATTGGAAGGATGGCAAGCCTGTTTCCCGTAAAGGCATTTCTCAATGCTTCAAGTACATCCGCCTGGAGCAATACGAGGATACCCTAAATAATTTGCAGCCAAAGAACCAGCGACTCGACTTCGATAACGAGAATGGCAAGGGAGATTTCGAGGAAACCTATTTCCTCCGTTATATGCTCGATACAGAAACCAAGGGAGATCTCTTCAACCTGGAATGGTTTAAGAATCCGTTTGCCATGTCTATCAAGACAACCAAGGATAATGAGTTGGTAGATACCCATGTTGATATGGTGGAAACCTTCAACTACCTTATCGGTCTGAATGTAGAGACGCTCCGTTATCCTAAGGATGGCTACTGTGTGGTGGAAGGAACCACCCATATCGGCAATGAGCGAACTCTCGTGATTTGGAGAAACTGCAACAAGGTGAGCAACGAAGACTTGAATGAATTCTTCCGTAAGCAAGCCTACTGCACCACAGACTCAGAGTTCGATAAGATTTATGTAAATGGTGATAATACATTACCGAATATCAAGACGGATGAGGAGCATTGGAAAGTAGTACTCATTGAGGAAGAATTTAAGAAGAGAATGTTTGAATAGGTCTTATTATGGCTAAGAAAATACAGAAGAAAGGAAAACTGCAGCAGGCACTGGTCCTGTTTCATTATATCTTGCAGCTGTTTGGCTGTAAGGACTTGGAGGCTTTGTCTCGTGACCTCAAGGATCCAGCATACGAAGGATTGAATGATGACCACGAGTCAAAACTCTATCATGAGCTTTGTCATAAGCTCTATGCTACAGGTCCTTTGTCCATAGAACAGTTGTACTTTTACGACCAGCATATCGTGAAGTTTACTGATGAGATTAACGAGAAGCGAAGTGAACCTATCAAGTGGAAGTATTTCCAGTATCTATCCCTCTTGTTCACGGAAATCTATCTTGACCAGTATTTCAGTAATCCGCAGGCTCTTTGCGACAACCTGAATCGTTTTCTGCATGATGACTTCAATCATCGTGCAGAAACTTGGCACGAGTTGCCCGACTTTACGGTTGATGACTTGAATAAGTTGGCTTATTGGAATGCTACCGGTTCGGGCAAGACTCTGCTGATGCATGTCAACATCAAGCAATATCAGGAGTATGCTAGGATTCATCATGCCAAGAAACTCAACCGCATCATCGTATTGACTCCAAATGAAGGATTGAGCCGTCAGCATTATGAAGAGTTGAAGGCTTCTAATATGGATGTTGCTATGTTCAGTAAGCAAGGAATCGGTGGCATGTTTCAAGGCAAAGCTGTAGAAATCATCGACATCAATAAATTGGCAGATAAAGATGGAGATAAAACGGTAGCTGTTGAGGCTTTCGAGGGCAACAACCTGGTATTGGTAGATGAAGGTCACAAAGGTTCCAGTGGTGATGTCTGGATGGGGTATCGCCAGAAACTGACCGAGGAAGGCTTCTCCTTTGAGTATTCTGCTACCTTTGGTCAAGCCATTTCTGCAAAGAGTAATGCCAAAGACCGGAAGGCGATGTTCGACCAATATGGTAAGGCTACACTCTTTGATTATTCCTATCGTTATTTCTATGCCGATGGATATGGCAAGGATTATCGTATCATGAATATGAACGACTGGAATGATGATGATCTGCTCAATATGTATCTCACGGCATATTTGCTATGTCTTTATGAACAGACAAAACTCTATCAGAGTGATGCGCGGATTCATAACAGGTTTCTGGTGGAGAAGCCATTGGGAATATTTGTGGGAAGTAGCGTAAAGGCTGTGAGTAAGGAAAATAAGAATCAGGTATCGGATGTAACTCAGATACTCTTGTTCTTGCAGGATTTTATTCGGAATCGTACAGAGTTTTCAGGTTATATCCGTCGTTTGCTCAGTTCGGACGATGGATTGAAAACAAAGAATGGTTATTCTGTATTTGGCAACTCTTTCCTGGCGCTTAAAGGTGGTTATCTCGTAGAAGATGACAAACAGAAGTTTGCCGAGAACATCTACGATGCTATCCTGCGGGATCTTTTCCACTCCAATATCCATGGTGCCCAACTTCATATCGACCTTCAAAAAGGAGGTTTTGAGGAGATTGGATTGAGGGTAGGAAGTGCTAAGGATTATTTCGGTGTCATCAATGTGGGAGATGGTAAGGAATTGCTGAAACTCTTGCAGGATAAAGGATTCCTTTGTGAAACGAAAGCATTCGGTACTTCAAGTCTCTTCAACAATATCAATTCTCAAGATTCAACTGTCAACATCCTGATTGGTTCCAAGAAGTTTACCGAAGGATGGAGCAGTTGGCGAGTTTCTGTGATGGGGCTGATGAATGTGGGACGTAGCGAAGGTTCTGAGATTATTCAGCTCTTTGGTCGTGGCGTTCGTCTGAAGGGATACAGATATTCCCTGAAGCGAAGCAAGATGCTGGATGCCTGTTATCAGGACGAGACGATTCCAAAGAATTTGTCAACCATAGAGACTCTGAATATTTTTGGCGTGCGTGCCGACTATATGGAAGCCTTCAAGGCATATTTGGAGGATGAAGGTTTACCTACCAATGAGATAGACTATGAGAAGATTGTCATCAAAACCATTAAGTCTGTTGATTTAGACGCTCTTCATCTCTCATTGCCGAAAGTCGTGGATGGCTATAACTTCAAGAAGTCTGCCGTGGTGGAACCTGCCGACGAAAGCCTGATGAAAAAGGTGAATGTAAAACTGGACAAATATCCAAAGGTGGATTTGCTGAGAAGCAAGAATGTTCAAACTGCTAATGCAGCAAGTTGCTATATTGGTGTTTTGGGACAGGAGCATCTGAATTGGATAGACTGGACGGAAGTGTTCTTTGCCTTGCAGGGTATGAAGGCAGAGCGAGGTTGGTATAATCTGGAATTGCGATTGGAAGACTTGAAGTATCTGATGGCAAATCCTTCCTGGTACGAATTGTCAATTCCTGAAGACCGTTTGAACTTTCATGATTTCGGAAAGAATGTAGAGTTGTGGCAGGATGTTACAATCAGTCTGCTTCGAGGCTATATGGATATGGCTTACAAGAAGGCCAAGTCGAAGGAAGAGCAAAAGCATCTGAAGGAGACACGCGTTACTTATTATAATATAGGTATGCCTGATGAATATGAAATAGAGGTTCGTAACGACCTGTATAATGTGGTAGATTATTTGAAAACATTGCAGGCGCAGGTGGAGGCCAATGAATTTGGTGAAGACTTAGTTCTTGATGCTCCTTATTTCAAGGCATTGAATGTGGAGGAACATCTGTATAAGCCTTTGGTCTTCCTTGCAGAGAAAGATACCAATGGTAATCGTCCTTATGTGGATGTTGTAACTGGTGAGCCTACGTTGAAGGTGTCTCCTGTGGCATTAAACTTGGGAGAACAGAACTTTGTTACTTCCTTCCGTGAATATTGTAAGGGTCATCAAGACGATGTGCTGGCTGGTAAGCAGGTTTATCTGCTTCGCAATGAGAGCAAGAGGGGATTAGGTTTCTTTGAAGCAAACAACTTCTATCCTGATTTTATCTTATGGATATTGGATGGAGAGAAGCAATACATCACCTTCATCGATCCGAAAGGTATTCGCAATCTTAAAGGATTGGAGGATGATAAGATTCAACTCTTCAAGTATTTACAGACAGAAGTGTCTTCTCTGTTGGGCAACAATCATCTGATGTTGAACAGTTTCATTATCAGCAATACGCCAATGGAGCAGGTTGAGTTTTGGTTGAAGAATCCATTTGAGAAAGGTGAATTCCAAAAGAATCATGTGTTGTTTAAGGATGATAAAGGCTATCTGGAAACGATGATGAATATGATTTTGCAGTATATGTAGGAAAAAAGTTTTTCTATTTTAATGCCACATCTACCACGCAGAAGCGCAAGTGGCTGATATACAGAAAATAATGCGTGGTAATAAGCGGTGCTTTTATTGCCACTTATTACCACGCATTGCCACGCCTTATTCTTGCTTATTCTTCTGTAAACTTCTCATAATCAAGAAGTTGCTTGATTTGTGGCATCAAAACAGGTATATCCTTCTCTATGATATTCCAAAGCTGTTTTGGCTTAATAGTATAGTATCCATGCACCAAAACATGCTACCTTTCTAGTTTATAAAGTAAAAAGTATCTATTGATAGAAGAAAAAGGCACGCTAAGGCAGGTGGTCAACTATAAATATGACTAAGTTTCAGGAAAGTCAACGTGAATTATAAATAAGTTTTAACCGAGTCAACTCGTCTTACAAATAAAACTAAAAGTGGTCAACTAAAATCGTTAAACCACAATGCCCGCCTGTGCCCGAGGCGTTGGGCAAATTTGCCCAACTACCTCGGGTATCTTTGCTCATCGCCTTGGTCACTCATACCCATCGTCTCGGTCATGCGTACCCGTGTACGTGGTCATGGATACCCGTGTACGTGGGTATGGATGCTCATGTACGCGGGCTGAAAATGATGTGGATTTCTAGAAGACGCAAGGCAATGCAGAGAGCTGCTGCATGATGGTCTTAGCCATGCGGGAGTGGCCGGCATCATTAGGATGAAGACGGTCGGTATCCGGCTTGTTGAACATCTGCGCACCAGCATCGTAAAGAGGAAAGAGACCCGAAAGGGAGTTGAGGTCGATGACCGGAACCGCCCAGACATTGCCTGTTTCCTTAATCGCCTTCACGTATTCATCGAAGAAGATGCCACGCGCATTCTCGTACATCTCATCTGGCTGGATGTTCTTGTCACCACTGGCAAAGAGGGCACGGTGCACAGGAGTCATCACCACGATTTGCTTGGTAGGATACATCTGCTTCAGCTTCGACATGGCGATGTTGATGCGACCTTTCAATGTATTCTTGTCCATACAGAAGTGGCGGTGGCGGCGCTGTACCATTTCGCTTGGCTTGTGGCGGGCTACTCTCACGCTGTCGAAAGTTTCAGTATACCATTCGCCTACAGGCACACCGTTGTTGTAATCGTTGGTTCCCATAAAGATGAGAATGGCATCAAAATCATCGCCATGCTCTTTCTGGAGTAGATCAGCCTGTCGGGGAATGTCGTTCCACTGTCTGCCGCTCACGCCATAAACGTATGGAGTGATGCCGAGCCAATCCTGCAGGAATCCCCAGTATTTCACCTTCGATGCCTTGATTCTTGGATCGGTGATGGAGTCACCGAAGTAAGCCACCTTCTTTCCCTTCCAGGGATGCTGAAGGTTCTTGAAAGCCTTTTCTTTTTCGGCGATTTCTTTCTTGCTCATCGCCTTTTGGGCGAAGGCGGGCATGGTTGGCATCGCCAAAGTCAAGGCGAGTGCCAGGGTAATCATTGTTTGTTTCTTCATTGCTAGTTTGTTTTTAATTCTTTTTCTGAGTGCAAA
>OGOQ01001848.1_pt1 | contig 14681 bp, 10 predicted proteins | sample 1552691 | NCBI WGS metagenome assembly OGOQ01 (sample SAMEA2580209, study PRJEB22360) | human gut metagenome | biome: human gut; feature: human-associated habitat; material: faeces | place: Denmark | collected 2008/2010
GCCTTCGAATTCGATGTGAAACCGTGCAAGCTGGGGAATAATATGCTCGGTATCGCTTCTATAATCTTCCAGCAATCGCTCCATTTTCGGTTGGATAAGATAGGGCTGTACAGGCTCATGTTTTGCGCCCATGATTCTCACGGGAACTCGTCTGTAAACACCACGGTCTTCTTTTTTATCTGCCAACACCAAATAATGGATCTGTTTGATCACGCTTTCTGACAGTGGCACCTGCTCTTTTACCAGATCCCGTACAAAATAAAAAGCGTCTTTATGACCAACTGCCTCCATGTGATCTTTGAGTGGTTTTTGATCAATCGTAAGCCCTCGCAGAACCAGATCTGTTTCCCGCAAGGTCAGCGTATTGCCTTCAATCGCATTGGAATTATAGGTATACTCTACCACAAATTCTTCTGTAAGGCGCTCTACTTCGCCTTCTGTCAATGGCCGCCTGGTGTCCAATTCCGCTTTCTTTCGGTCAATCATTTCCAGGAGACTTTCAGCAGATTTATATCTACCATCCTGCGGTTTTTCCGCACTTTCAGGAATCTTCCAAGCGCGACCTTCGCGAATAGCTCCGGGAATTTTTCCTTCAGCGCACAAGGTGCGCACTCGTCGATCAGAAACGCCCCATTTCTCCGCGGCTTGCTTTACGGACATATACATCCACATCTCACCTCGCTTTACTCATACTATATCTCACAAGCGGAACAATAGCAAGGATTTCGGAACAGTGCAAAGCGCCTATCGGAATAATAGGAGATCCGACAAACATCTTTGGCGTGCCTGGATTCAGGTTTTCATTGGATGCGCGTTTCCTCTCTCATTAGCATTACGATCATCGATTGTAATGTAAAAACGCGCGCAAAATCTATCGTATTATTTTACGACTGATTTTACGCGCGCTTAGTCATTTAGCCCTTAGCCCACTTCATTTTACTGAGCAGATTGAGGATGCCAAAGATACTATTCATTCAATTTTTGAAAATCGTCCAGATTCAATTCCCGCTTCAGTTCTTCCTCGGATGGCATGTAGGCCATATACTTCGAAGCGTAGATCTGTGTGTTGCCTTCCGGCAGGGTGTAACGTACGAGCATGTCGCTTTTATCGGCACAGAGCAGGATGCCGATCGATGGATTGTCGCCTTCGTTCATCTGCTCGCGTGTGTAGTAATTGACATACATCTGCATCTGGCCAATGTCCTGATGGGTGAGATCTTCTGTTTTGAGATCGATCAAGACGAAACATTTCAGGATATAATTATAAAACACGAGGTCGATGTAGAAATGTCGGCCTTCGACGTTGAAATGTTTCTGCCGGGCGACGAAGGAAAAGCCTCGGCCTAACTCCAGCAAAAATTTCTGTAGATGATCGATGAGCGCCTGTTCGAGATCGGATTTATAGAAATGCTCGTTCTTTGGCAGATCGAGGAATTCCAGCACGTAGGGGTCTTTGACGATCTTTTCATACTCTGGTCTTGGCACGGTCGTCTCGATCTCTGCGGCGACGCTCTGCTTATCCTGGCTGGCGAGCATCCGCTGGTAGTACATGGTGTTGATCTGTCGCTGCAATTGGCGCACGCTCCAGCCTGACTTTGCGGCTTCTTCGGTATAGAAAGCGCGTGCATCTTCATCTTGTACGCGCATGAGCAACCGATAGTGTGACCAACTCAATTCAGGACACAATGTGTCTCGAATTGAAAATGTACTATAGAACTGTCTCATTTTACGCAAATTACTTTCATCAAAACCTTTGCCAAACTCTGCTGTTAACCGTTCTGACAGATACTTTAACACCTGTTTGCCATAGGCTGCACGATCGTTCTCACCACATGCTTCGTGGACAGTTTTCCCGATCTGCCAATATGCTCCGACCATCGCGCTATTGACAGCTTTATAAACCTTCTGCTGTGCATGAACGACATAACCACGCACTTGCCTGTAAACATCTTCTATCTGTGCGGATCCATCGACATTTTCTAATTGGCTATTCACTTTTTCCAATTCAGCCATGATACACCTCCATTCTTCTTATTATTTCATTCTATCATGACTTTCTCATCTTCGAAAACCTATCATACCCTTCTGATTAGATGCTATTTTTTAGCAACTATTTTATCTTTTCATAGGTTTTAACGCTACAAAGCATATTCACAACACTGCATATTTATTCCCGCGTTCTCAAATCATACTTCATACGTTATTATTTCTCATACAATCACATCAAGGCTCTTTCAATAATTTCTTCCTATATTTCAAAAAATGGTGTAAATGTGGTGTATATTCACTTTATTCATCGCTCAAGCCCTTGATACGAGCGGGCTTCAGAATCTTTTTGCTATATTGCCGTGGCAGATAAAAAGAATCTTTTTCATTTCCCTTTCATGTTTAACCGGAGTAAAAGTAGTCCTTTCCGTGGGAAACGCCGGAAAAGATTTACGTCTAAGATTGACAATCTTGTGTTTTCGGGACGCAAATCAGAAGACACGTACCAGAAAATGGCCGAACCACACGGCCAACAGCCCCAAAACAAAGCTCAATACCGCGTATGCGGCAAACGACCAGAACTTGTCTGAAAGGAAAAGGATGTAGTTCTCATGTACGAACGTGGAAAAGGTGGTAAACCCTCCGCAAAAGCCCACCGTGAGGAACAAACGCCACTCGGGGGACAAGACATCCGCCCGCTCAAACCAACCGTACAATAAGCCGATGAACAGGCAACCCGCCACATTGACGATCATCGTCCCCAACGGGAGATGAGTAAAACTGCCCGCCGAGACCCACCGGGTCAGCCCGTAACGGGCTATGCCACCCACGAAACTACCGGCTCCGACGCACAACAAGGTCTTCCACATTTGCCGTCCTCCCGTCATTGACCCAACGAGGAACGCAAAGCCAAAGCCTTGTCTTCGGCCGCCTCCATGATTTCACGTTCGCCCGGCCCCTTGTCGTTGATGCCGCAAAGGTGCAGGATACCGTGTATGATGACACGGTGCAGTTCTTCTTCGTAGGTTGCCCCCACCCGCTCGGCGTTGGTCCGCACCGTGTCGAGACTGATGAAGAGGTCGCCCGAAATCACGTCACCTTCGCAGTAATCGAACGTGATGATGTCCGTGTAATAATCGTGCCCGAGATACTGGCGGTTCACCTCCAGAATCTTCTCGTCGTCCACGAAGATGTAGGCAATCTCGCCTACCCTTTTGCCGTAACTCGCAGCCACGGCTTTCACCCAGGCCGTGTTTTCGCGTTTCTTGATGGAGGGCATCTTCACGCCGTCCGTATTGTAAGTAATCATTTCTTTCCTGTGTTTTAATCGTCAAACAAACTGCCTTGCAGCTCCGCCGTGAAACGGCTGCGCCCCAAATGCTTGTAAGCCATGTCCGTCACCTCCCGTCCGCGCGGCGTGCGCTTGATGAACCCTTCTTTAATCAGGAAAGGCTCATACACCTCTTCCACCGTTCCCGCATCTTCCCCGATGGCCGTGGCGATGGTCGTGATGCCTACCGGTCCGCCCTTGAACTTATCGATAATGGTAAGCAGAATCTTGTTGTCTATCTCGTCCAGTCCGTAACGGTCGATATTCAGTGCCTCCAACGCATAACGTGCGATGGCCATGTCCACCCGTCCCGTGCCGCGCACCTGGGCAAAATCGCGCACGCGGCGCAAAAGCGCATTGGCGATACGGGGCGTTCCACGGCTGCGCCCGGCAATCTCCATGGCGGCATCGTGCTCGATGGGTACGGAAAGGATGTGCGCCGAACGTTCCACGATGCGCGAAAGCACCTCGGCGTCATAATACTCCAGATGCAGGTTGATACCGAAACGGGCACGGAGGGGAGCGGTAAGCAGACCGCTGCGCGTAGTGGCACCCACCAACGTGAAGGGATTCAAGTCGAGTTGTATGCTGCGTGCCGACGGGCCTTTGTCTATCATGATGTCTATCCGGTAGTCCTCCATGGCGGAATAAAGATACTCCTCCACTACGGGACTGAGCCGGTGGATTTCGTCGATGAAGAGCACGTCATTCGGCTCCAGCGAAGTCAGGATACCGGCCAAATCGCCCGGCTTGTCCAATACAGGGCCGGACGTGACCTTGAAACCCACGCCCAGTTCGTTGGCTATGATGTTGCTCAGCGTGGTCTTCCCCAATCCCGGAGGACCGTGCAACAAAGTATGGTCGAGGGGCTCGCCCCTGTACTTGGCAGCCTCGACGAAAACTTTCAGGTTTTCCACCACCTTCAACTGTCCGCTGAAATCCCCGAACTGGAGCGGACGCAAGGCATTCTCGAACTCGCGCTCGGCAGACGAGTTTGAGGAACGGCGTATGTCGAAATCTTCTTCCATTGTGCGGCAAAGATAACATCTTTTCCCCACAAAACGGGCATGCGTCCCATTTTTTATGTAACTTTGCCTTTCAATCATGTAACGAGAGATTTCTATGGTTCTGAATTACATTTGGGTGGCATTCTTCGGCATCGCATTCCTCATCGCGGCAGGGAAGTTGGTTTTCGCAGGCGATGCCGGCGTGTTTCCGGCCATCATGGACTCCACGTTCAGTTCCGCCAAGACGGCTTTCGAGATTTCCCTCGGCCTGACCGGTGTGCTTTCGCTTTGGATGGGTATCATGAAAATCGGGGAAAAAGGCGGAGTGGTCCACATTCTGGCACGCGGCCTCAGCCCGCTTTTCTGCAAGCTCTTCCCGGACATTCCCAAGAACCATCCCGTCATCGGAAACATTTTCATGAACATCTCTGCCAATATGTTGGGACTGGACAATGCGGCCACGCCGTTGGGACTGAAAGCCATGGAAGGCCTTCAGGAACTGAACCCGAAAAAAGACACAGCCAGCAACCCGATGATCATGTTCCTCGTGCTGAACACTTCGGGACTGACCATCATCCCTGTCAGCATCATGGTTTACCGGACCCAAATGGAAGCGGCACAGCCCACGGATGTGTTCATCCCGATTCTGCTGGCAACCTTTGCCTCCACACTGACGGGTATCATCGTCACCAGCCTTTATCAACGCATCAACCTGCTGAACCGGGTGGTCGTACTGGCATTGGGAGGAGCCTGTCTGGCCGTAGCCGGCATCGTGTATGGCTTCAGCCGGTTGGACAAAGAAGAGATGAACTTGTGGAGTACGACTATCGCCAACGTACTGCTGTTCTGCATCATCATCGCTTTCATTGCTGCCGGTGTCAGGAAACGCGTTAACGTGTACGATGCCTTTATCGAAGGAGCAAAAGACGGTTTTACCACAGCCGTACGTATCATTCCCTATTTAGTCGCCATCTTGGTGGGCATCGGGGTATTCCGTGCTTCGGGGGCCATGGATTTGTTGACAGACGGCATCGCCGCAGTCGTCAAAGCCTGCGGCGGCGATGCAGACTTTGTCGGTGCACTGCCTACCGCACTGATGAAACCGCTGAGCGGCAGCGGGGCGCGCGGCATGATGGTGGATGCCATGGAGACCTACGGCGCAGACTCTTTCGTGGGACGGTTGAGCTGTATTTTCCAAGGCGCGACCGACACCACCTTTTATATATTGGCCGTTTATTTCGGCAGTGTGGGCATCACCCGCACGCGGCATGCCGTGGCTTGCGGCCTGTTGGCCGATTTGGCAGGTATAGTGGCCGCCATCGGTGTGGCTTATCTCTTTTTCGGAGCATAATAGAAACAAACTGAACGAAATATGGCAGAATTGAAATCGGTGGCCAAAGACACCGCCATCTACGGACTAAGCAGCATCATCGGAAAGTTCCTGAACTATTTGCTGGTCCCGCTCTATACGGCCAAGATGACCGTGGAAAGCGGAGGCTATGGCATCGTGACCAACATTTATGCCTACGTGGCGCTTTTGATGGTCATCCTTACGTTCGGCATGGAAACCACGCTGTTCCGTTTTGCCAACAAAGAGGGGGAAAATCCGCAAACGGTCTATGGCACGACGCTCACCATGGTGGGCAGCCTGTCTCTGCTGTTTGCCTTGCTCGTACTGGCTTTCCTCCATCCGATAGCTTCCGGCATAGGCTACGCAGACCATCCGGAATATGTGGGAATCATGGCGATCACGGTAGCCTTGGATGCCTTTCAGGCCATTCCCTTTGCCTGGTTGCGCTACCAGCACCGTCCTATCAAGTTTTTCGCGTTGAAGATGCTGTTCATCGTGCTCAACATCACGTTGAACATCCTTTATTTCGTCGTGCTTCCGGCATTGTACGTCCGCCACGCATGGGTGGGCGCAATTTATGACCCGTCTGTCGGACCGGGATATGCCTTCATCCTGAACCTTGTCTGTACATCGTTCATCACCTTCTTCTTCATTCCCGAACTGACAGGATTCAAATATCGGTTCGACACCCGGCTGATGAAACGTATGTTGGGCTACAGTTGGCCCATCCTGATTCTCGGTATCGCGGGCATCCTGAACCAGACGGCCGACAAAATCATCTTCCCGTTGGTGTACGGCGACGCGGAAGCGGCCAAGTCCGAACTGGGCATCTACGGTGCTTGCGTGAAGATTGCCATGATAATGGCCATGATCACCCAAGCTTTCCGCTATGCGTATGAGCCGTTTGTGTTCGGCAAGGCTAAGGACAAGAACAGCGGAGAGACCTACGCCACGGTCATGAAGTTCTTCATCATCTTCACCCTGCTGGCCTACCTTTGCGTTATCGGCTACATGGACATCCTGAAACGAATCATAGCTCCGGACTATTGGCCCGGCTTACGTGTCGTCCCCATTGTCATGGCAGCCGAAATCATGATGGGGGTTTACTTCAACCTTTCGTTTTGGTACAAGCTCATCGACAAGACGATTTGGGGGGCCTGGTTCTCGGCTGCCGGTTGTTTGGTCCTCTTTGCCGTCAACATCATCTTCATCCCGACGTACAGCTACATGGCATGTGCCTGGGGCGGTTTCGCCGGATACGCCACGGCCATGCTCCTGTCCTACATCGTGGGACAGAAGAAAAACCCCGTCCGATATCCGTTGAAATCCATCGGCATCTACGTACTGATTGCCGGAGGCTTCTACGCCATCATGGCCTGTACGCCCGAAGAATGGCCCGTATGGACACGACTGGGTATCAACACGGTGCTCATCCTGCTCTTCGTCGGACATATCCTGAAACACGACCTACCGGTACGAAGCCTACCGGTCATCGGCAAATATTTTCGTAAACCTCAAAAGTAAAATCATGGAAAATAAACCCAAAAAACAACGGAGTTACCTCAACCTGTTTATCCGCAGACTTTTAAGCATGAAGGAAGATAAGGCGCCGGAAGAAGAAACCATAGCCTCTATCAAGGCTGGTATCGACTTTCGCGGAGCCAATCTCTGGATCTTGATTTTCGCCATCTTTGTGGCTTCCCTGGGCCTGAACACCAACTCTGCCGCCGTCATCATCGGTGCCATGTTGATTTCTCCGCTCATGGGTCCGATTGTCGGCATGGGACTGGGCGTGGGTATCTACGATTTCGAACTGCTCAAACGGGCGTTCCGCAGTTTTGCCACCGCCACTATTTTCAGTGTGCTCACGGCAACGTTCTATTTTGCCATCACACCGATAGACGAGGCTCAGTCCGAACTGCTGGCCCGAACCTCACCTACGATTTACGACGTGCTCATCGCGCTCTTCGGCGGACTGGCCGGCATCGTAGCCTTATGTAGCACGGGGCAACGCGGAGGTAACGTCATTCCCGGCGTAGCCATAGCCACAGCCATCATGCCTCCCCTCTGTACGACCGGTTTCGGACTGGCCACGGGCAACTGGCTTTACGCAGCCGGAGCCTTCTATCTCTATCTCATCAATTCCATTTTCATTGCTTTGGCCACGTTCGTAGGAGTGAACATCCTGGATTTCAAGAAGAAGGTATTTGTGGACAAACAGCGGGAAAAGCGAGTGAAGCATATCATTATCACCATAGCCGTGCTCACGATGCTACCTTCTGCCCTTCTTACCTATACGCTGGTCCGGGAAGACATATTCATGAGTAAGGTCAATAATTTCGTAACACAAGTCGTCACGTCCGATCAGACGCAGGTCATCACAAAAAAGGCAGACTACCGCACCAAAGAAATCCGCCTCGTTACCATCGGGGAAGAGATAGCCGAAAAAGAATTGGAAAGGATGAGAAGCCAGATGGAACGCTTCGGATTAAAGGACGTCAAACTGTCCATCGTACAAGGTACAAAGAATCTCAGCACAAACGAACTGAAGTCGATGCTGAACGATCCGGCCGTCAAACAGGCAGACAAAAGTGCACAGTTGTTGGCCAATGAACAGGAACGCGGGGACCGGTTGCAGAAAGAATTGGACTTTTACAAAGCTACTGAACAACAAGCCCAGTCCGTCAGTGCGGAAATGGCGACTCTGTTCCCCGAAGCGGCACGCGTCAGTATCTCTCGCACCATTTCCTATACTGTCGGCGACAGTACGAAGAAAGACTCTTTGACCTTGGTAAGTCTTACTCTGAAAGAAAAGTTATCGGCTCAGAATCGGGAGAAGATGGAGGAATGGCTCAAAGCCAGACTGAAAGCCCAAAACATGAAACTCATTGTCGGAACAAAGATAGAAAACAACAAAAAATAACCATTTAACAGATAAATATGAAGAAAAAGTTTTTAACGTTACTCGCCTTCGTTTGTGGTCTCAACGGTATGAAGGCCGATGAAGGCATGTGGATGCTCAGCCACATTTCGCCCAAAAGTATGAAGGTCATGAAGGATTTGGGACTGCAAATGAGCGAAAAAGAATTGTATAATACGAAAGGCACCTCGCTGAAAGACGCTGTGGTCAGTTTCGGTGGCTTCTGTTCCGGTGTCGTAGTCTCACCGGACGGTTTGGTCTTTACAAACCACCACTGCGGCTTCGGTAACATACAGGCTTTGGCCACACCTGAAAACGACATCCTGAAGAACGGATTCGTGGCCCGTACACAAGCGGAAGAACTTCCAGCAAAAGGCCTTTATGTACAGATCCTCCAAAGGACGGAAGATATCACCAAACGGGTAAACAAAGCCTTGGACAAATACTACAAGGAACATGCCGCCGAGATGGCCAAATTGGGTGAAAATGCCAAAGAAAAAATGCGTTGGAACAGTGTGGACTCCATCTGCCTGGCCATAGAAAACGAATATGCAAAGAAATATCCGGAGTTGATTTGTGAAGTCAGCCCCTATTACACGGGAAACGCCTTCTATGTCAACGTATATAAACAATACGACGATATCCGTCTGGTATTCGCACCGCCTCAAAGCTTAGGCAAGTTCGGCGGTGAAACGGACAATTGGATGTGGCCGCGCCAAACCTGCGACTTCAGTGTCTTCCGCATTTATGCCGACAAGGACAACCAGCCTGCCGAATACAGTGCGGACAACCGCCCGTTGAAAGCCGAACGTTATGCAAAAGTCTCTTTAGAAGGTTTCAAGAAAGGAGACTACTGTATGACCATCGGCTATCCCGGACGTACCAACCGTTATCTCTCTTCTTACGGAATCGTGGAACGCATGGAGAATACCAACGAATCCCGAATCAATGTACGTGGCGTGAAGCAAGGGATATGGAAGAAATGGATGGACAGCGATCCGAAAATCCGTTTGCAGTATGCTTCCAAATATGCCAACAGTTCCAACTATTGGAAAAACAGTATCGGCATGAACAAGGCGCTTAAAGAGTTGAAAGTCGTAGAACAGAAGAAAAAACAAGAACAACAAATCAACGAATGGGCACAAAAAAGCAAAAAAAGACAAGAACGCTTCGGTAACTTGGCTCCCGAACTTGAAAAAGCGTACGCAGCCCGCAAAGACGGCAACCGCGCCATCGCGTTCCTGAACGAGTCTTTCCTTGGAGGTCCCGATCTGATGCGTATCGCTTTCTACTTCGACAACTTGCAAAACGCAGGAGGAGAAACGGGCAAGGCAACTTGGAAAAACCGTCTGCGTCAACAATACAAGGACTGGAACGAGGAGGTCGACAAGGAAACGATGACGGCCTTGATAGACAATTACGCCAAGCAAGTAAAACCCGAATATCTGCCGGACTTCTATCAGACGATAGAAAAAGAATACAATAACGACATCCGTACCTATGTGGATGCCATGTTCAAACAGTCGGTCCTGACCGATACAAACTGTGTCAATCTGACGCTGACCCAAGAACAAAAAGATAATGACATGGCACTGAAATGCCTGAAGAGTGTGATGGAACTTGGTGGAAAAGTATCTGACCAAATCAGTCAGTACAACATGGATGTGGCAGAAAAGGAAAGACTGCTTTGCGAAGCCATACTTGAAATGGAAATGGACCAGCCGCATTATTCGGACGCGAACTCGACCATGCGCCTGAGCTACGGTTTCGTAGACGACTACACCAGTGCTGCCGGACACCAGAACTACTTTACTACCATGCCGAGTCTGTTGGATAAAGTCGCACAAAGCGACAGAATAGATGAATATAAAGTGGAACCGGAAGTCAAAGCTCTCTTCGAAAAAGGCGACTTCGGCCCTTACAAAGACAAGGAAAGCGGCGAAATGCAACTCTGTTTTCTTACGAACAACGATATTACCGGCGGAAATTCCGGCAGCCCGATGTTCAATGGCAAGGGCGAACTTATCGGACTGGCTTTCGACGGTAACTGGGATGCCTTGAGCAGCGACATTACTTTCACACAGGATTTGACCCGTTGTATCGGCGTAGACATCCGTTATGTACTTTACATCACCGATGGGGCAAGTCGGAACGTCTCATCCAAGAAATAGGTGCACGATAACTTTCGTCCCGAACCCATTATCTGGCCGGACCGTCTTTAGTATATTAAGGACGGTCCGGCTGTGTTATCAACCGCATGCTTTGTAGATATTTAACATAAGTTTCTGCGAAACAAAATTGTATTATTGGATACTAAACTATAAATTTGCGAACAGTTTATAACTTAATTTCAATTTTGAACAAACCATTCTAAACAAAAGCATCATGAAAAACAAGTTTACTCATTTCCTGATGGCCGGAGCTTTGGTCTGCTGGAGTTCCTACACGTTGCATGCACAGACTGAAGTCACAGACACTTACCTAAAGAATCCAAGTTTTGAAAGCAACTTCACGGACTGGGATAATGCCGGATTGCAAACCCAAACGAATACCTCTTTTTCCAAAAAAGACGGTAATACTTACGTCGAACAATGGGTCGGACAAGGTAACAAAGTAGCTGATGCCCATGTCAGTCAAACGCTGACCTCTCTGAAAAACGGGGTTTACAAGCTGACCGTAGCCGCACAAAACATTCAGCAAAACAGTTCGGCCACACAAAGCGGAGCGTATGTCTTTGCGGATAATGAACAAGTTTCTGTCGGTGCCATCAATGACTATTCCCTGACCTTTACGGTCATCGAAGGACAAGCCACCGTAGGTTTCAAAGCAGAAAACGCTACCGGAAATTGGATCGCCTGCGATAACTTCCGGCTGTATGCTGTCAACAATGATTTAACAGAAATACAAGAAGAACTGCAACGCCGCATCGAACAGGCACAAACATTGGTTTCCGAAAAAATGCAAAAGGACGTGCTCTCGGAACTCAATGCCGCTATTCAAGCCGCTCAACAGGAAGTGGGAGCATCCACCGACGAAAATATAGCCGAGGTTGCCGTCCGCCTGCGCAAAGCTACCACAGAAGCTCAAACGTCCATCGAAGCTTACCGAGAACTTCAAGCCGCCATCGACAAGGCACTTGAAGCATACGGTGACGGTAGCCAAAGCGGAGCAGAAGAATTTGCCGCAGCCATCCAGTCGGCCCAATCCACAGTAAATAACTTAGAAGTCAGCCTGGAAGATCTGGCACTTGCCGTCACCCAATTGGAAACAGCAACTTTGGCGTTTTCCTTGGCTAACGCGACCGGCACGGCTCCTACCGTAGTGACCGACACACGATATGCACGCGGCTCCACGATGGCATTCGGACGAAGCACCATATCCGGCGTGTCCACATCCGATTTATTGGAACACGGTTTTTGCTGGAGCACCTCTCCCGAACCCACAGTATTGGACAACCGCACCACCGAATACCTGAACAACAACGGCTACATCTACTGGATGAAAGATTTGGAACCGTCTACCATTTATTACATACGTGCATACGCCATGACCAAAGGCTACGCCGTAGGCTATGGAAACGTAATAAAAGTAATCACGTTACCGGAGGGCAAGATAACATGGTCTTACAATAACGGTGGACCGGCCGACGCCAATGCACGCATCAATGCCGTAGGCTCTGCCGTAGACTACTGGAACAAACTGACCAGCATACAAGGACTCCATTTGACTGTTAGTTTCGGCTCAGGAACTCCCACAGCCGATTGCAGCTACGGAGGGTGGATGAGAGTCGGCCCGAATGCCAGCTACCAACGCACCGGTACTATCATGCACGAGATGGGGCATGCCATAGGAGTCGGAACACATGAAATATGGTGGAACGGCAACTTAAGGGCCAACGGTGACCGGGGCGACTGGTTAGGCGAACGAGCCAATGCAGTCCTACGGTTCTGGGACAATAATCCTACAGCAGTCATGACCGGAGACAACACACACATGTGGCCCTATGGCATCAACGGCGCACACGAAGACACAGGAAGCGAAGTGCTGTACATAGGCAACGGGTTGATTACGCAGGCACTCGGAGAAGACGGACTTCCCCCAACCGGAGGATTTGCCACCCCCGCCTACGTATTCGAGCAAGAAGACCACGTAAAATACTATCTCAAGAACGAAGACGAAACAGCCGGCCTCTATACATCTTATTTAGTGGCTGCCCCCAACAGTACCGCCATCACATGCGAAGAAATGACCGCTGCCGAAGCTGCGGCAAACGACAATGCGGCGTGGTATGTCACGTTTAACCCGAAGACCTGCTATTATCAGCTTCGCAACGTGGGAACAGGACAATATCTGACATACAATACATCCAGAAACAAATTCCTCACCACCAATAAAGAAACTCCGACAACGGCTGAAAGCTTCCAGTTCATGCGCGGACGTACAGATGTCAATATCGGGACAGGCAGCACCGCTGTCACAGCACGGGGTTATTGGATTATCCGGCCGGAAAAAACGCTCAATCCCCCATGTATGGGTTCTAATGCCGGAGGCAGAATAACCAACGAAACTTTCAACATTGCCAACTCGGCTAAAGACCAACGCTGGGTCATATTGTCCGGCGAAGAGCTTCAGGCATTCGACACCGCAGTAAAGGACGAACGCAAAGCCGAACTCGAAGACATGCTGGCCCGCATTAAGGCATTGGCAGACACCCCGCATACCGAAGATGAGGCCGGCACGGATGCCACGCTCGCGGCCAAACTGTCGGAAATCGAAGAGAAGAGCCGCGACACGGAAATCACTTCTGAGGGAATCTCTTCTCTGACGGAAGAAGCCCTGACTGCCGGAATGGCATTCCTGGCCGAAGCCACCCCGAAAAGCGTAGAACAGCCTTTCGACATCACATTCCTGATGTCCGATGCCGAACTCACGGACGGCGAAGGCTGGTCCTCCAAACCGACCATATCATTCTCTTGCGGCGAGTTCTTCGAGAAGACATTCGACTTCAACCAGACTGTCAGCGGGCTTCCGGCCGGAACTTACCAATTCAAAGGCCGAGGATTCCAACGCCCGGGAACCACAGCAGACGTGTATAAAGCTTTTATTGCCGGACAAGACGATGTGAATGCTACAATCTATGCCGGCGACAAAGAAGCCAAAATACAAAATATTGCAGCAGAGGCACAAACCAAGAAATTGGGCGGAAGCGAAACGGCCGTAGGCTCCAATCCGACCCGCTACGTACCGAACAACATGCAAGCTGCAAGCTTATATTTTGCAGCCGACCTTTATGACAACGGTGTAGTTACACAGTTGACAGAAGATGACTCCAAGCTGAAAGTCGGCATGCGCTGCAGTGAAACAAGCTCTAGCTATTGGTGTATATTCGATGACTTCCGTCTGTACTATTACGGAAGTATGTCTCCGGATTTCGTAACCGACATCCGTCCGGCTATTACCGACAAGACACAGGCAGAAGACCTTTTTGCCACTCCTTCGGATGTGTACAGCCTCAGCGGTGTTTGCGTGCGTCGGCAAGCCACGTCGCTCGACGGTCTCGGACGCGGCATCTACATTGTGAATGGCCGGAAAGTCATCGTTAAATAAATCAGAAGTCTTGCATTCGGAATAAAAAAATCTCCCGGTTACGAACCTAAACGTAACCGGGAGATTTTTCTATCTTATTTTTTCGGGAAACGACGCGCCCATCCTTCTTCCGAGAAGTCCGGCTCATCACCTACCAAGTCCTTTCCGTCTTGTGGCTGGAAGAACTGTTTCCAATCGTCTTTCGTATATTTCTTACCGTGCGGTGCGGTGTATCCCCATTCTTCACGAGACGGGTTGGCTGCTTTGGATAATTTGCTCCCACTCGGCAGACTTCGAGCAAGCTCGGTCTGCTCTCGCTTACTCGCAAATTTCCGTGCATTATCCTTGCCGCCCATATCCTTACCTTTTTTGCCCTTTCCTTTGCCGGACATGGCCTCTTCGTAGGTTTTTCCTCCACCATGTTTCTTACGGTCGCGACTGCCCTTTGCGTCACCCCCACTCCGGCCATCACGACCGGACCGACGGCTCGACTTGCCTTCT